>Ga0224522_1000241_pt1 | contig 23575 bp, 13 predicted proteins | sample CFST25metaG_FD_182733 | JGI IMG/M metagenome (GOLD analysis project Ga0224522, IMG submission 182733) | Peat soil microbial communities from Stordalen Mire, Sweden - C.F.S.T25 | ecosystem: Environmental > Terrestrial > Soil > Wetlands > Peat | place: Sweden: Norrbotten County, Stordalen Mire...
ATACAAATAAACGATTTTTTAAATTGTTTATTTTAGCAATAGATTTATTCTTTTGTATCAGCTTTTGTTTTGCTCAACCCGTCCTGCCACAACGAACATTAACCGTGACCGCTACACAGTCAATTTATTTTGGTGCACTTGGTATAATGGGAGGCGCAGGGGGAACAGTTACAGTAGGATTTGATGGAAGCAGAACTTCAACGGGTAATATAATACTTTTAACGAAAGCACCAACGGCTCATCCTGCCATTTTTGAAATTAAACTTTGTCAGGGTAGAAATATAAGTATGACTTTTGATGCTACTTCCACATTAGTCGGTAGCAATGGTGGAGCACTTACGCTCGATATTGGCCCTTCAGAAAAAGGAATTAGTGGTGCCAGGTTCTCGACAAATAGCGATTGTAATTTTGTTACGCTTTTACGAATGGGGGGAACACTCCATATTCCAGGTACAGCGCTACCAGGTATATATACCGGTAATTTTGCAATAACTTTCAATCAACAATAATTAATGAAAAACCTCAATTACATCGGCATAGTTAAAAGCTATATGCTCATTGGGTATGTTAGATTCTCATTTTTGCCTAAAAACCTGTTTTTATTATTTATTTTATATGCTTTTCCTGTATTTGAAATTAAAGCTCAGAATAGTTTTTTTCCTAAAAATGAAGTCACTCCTTTTGTTTACGATGTAATTCCTGTACATGTAATCGTCGAAGGGTATGCCACTTTTTATGTAGACGTCATATATACAAAGAATAAATTACTATATGTTAATATTGACGATTTATTCAAAACGCTTAATATTCCCAGTGTTGTCGGACAAAAAGGAAATAGCCTTAGTGGATTTATTGGAAAAGAGAGCAGGACTTATTCTATTAACTATGATACAAAACAAATAAAAGTTGGCACTTCAACAATTAATGCTAAAGATGGGCTGATATCTGAAATGGGCACTCTTTACATGGAATCATCCTTGTTTGCCGAAGCTTTTGGAATTACATTGACATTTAATTATAGAATACTAACGATAATATTAAAATCGAATTTTGAATTACCGGTAATAAAAGAAATGCGCATCGAAAAAATGAGAAGTAACATGTCGAAGGTAAAAGGTGAAGTAATTGTCGATACTATATTACAAAGAAACTATCATTTATTTAAGCTTGGCACATTGGATTGGTCGGCAGCTTCTTCTCAAACAGGAAATGGATTAACCGATAATCATTTTGGATTAGGTATTGGAACCGAACTCCTTTATGGTGAAGCAGACATATCTGTAGATTATTACGATCAATATAAATTTGATAATCGTCAATTACAATATCTATGGCGCTGGGTTGATAATAATAAATCGATCATTAAACAAGCACAAGTTGGCAAGATATCTACGAAAACTATCTCGTTTATAAATTCTCCGATAATCGGTGCAGTTATTCGTAATTCGCCTACTACAGTGCGAAAGGCAACGGGGTATTATACCATTAATGAATTTACGGAACCTAATTGGAACGTCGAACTTTATATAAATAATGTATTGGTAGATTTTACAAAGGCTGATGCTTCAGGGTTATATATATTTAAAGTTCCAAATGTATATGGTTATACCACGTTGAAATTAAAATTTTATGGTCCTTTAGGTGAAGAACGTACGGAAGAACGTACCATGAATGTTCCTTATACGGTTATGCCTGTCAACGAATTTGAATATGGTTTATCCGCAGGTATAGTAGAAGATAGTATTTCAAGCCGTTTTGGAAAAGCTGAATTTAATTATGGTGTCAATCGTATATTAACGATAGGCGGAGGTCTGGAATATTTATCGTCCATCTCCAATGGCCCATTTATTCCTTATGCAACCGCGACAATACAACCATTTAGTAGATTGACGTTAAACGCCGAATATGCCTACGGCGTTAAAGCCGGAGGTTTATTAAACTATTATTTTATGAAAGACGCTTTATTAGAAATTGATTACACTAAATATGTAGAGGGACAACTTGCTACCCGCTTCAATGCTGATGAAGAACGGAAAGTAATGATATCGATACCGTTCATGTATAAAAAGATTAACGGATTTGCTAAATTAGATTACACCCAACTTGTTTATAAAACTTTTAACTACAACCAGAGTGATATCATGTTCTCGGCATATTATAAACAATTTAGTGCCAATTCGTCTACACAACTCAATTGGGTTGGTAATAAACCGGCTTATGTAATCTCTGATTTAGCATTATCTTATAGAATAAGAAATGGATATACTATACGTCCATCGGCTCAATATAATATAAACGATAACAAATTTAATACCTATAAATTAGCTATTGAAAAATATATTCCGAAAGGACTTTTTTCAATTTCGTACGAGCGAAATATATTGTTTAATGACAATTTTATTAATTTGAACTTCAAATATGATTTAACATTTGCCCGAACCAATATATTTGCCTCGCACAGTAAAAACAATGTTAATATTTCTGAAAGTGCTCAGGGCAGTTTAGCTTTTGGCAGTGGTAATAAATATATTTATGGAAGCAATAATTCATCAATGAGTAAAGGCGGCATATCACTTTATCCTTTTCTTGATTTGAATAATAATGGTATTTTTGATGCAGGTGAACCTATGGTGAAATTAACCTCAGTAGGGATTCTGGGGGGTAAAGTAATTTTTAGCAAAAAAGATTCAATCGTGCGAATTCCTGACCTTAATGCATTTACCAATTATGTTATTGAATTTAGCAATAACGATTTAGAGAATATAGCATGGCGATTTAAGAAGAAAGTATACCAGGTACTAATTGATCCCAACCAGTTTAAACGTATTGATATTCCTATCATTGCTGTTGGTGAAGTTAGTGGCATGGTATATTTGAATAATGATAACTCATTGATAGGACTTAGAAGAATTTCGGTAAAATTTTATAAAAAAAATAGCAACAAAGTGGTTGCACAAACACTTTCAGAATCGGATGGATATATCTATTATTTGGGACTAGAGCCGGGAGAATACATTGCCCGTATTGACCCAGAGCAACTTAATAATTTAAAGATGATATCATCACCTGAACTGATCCCAATTAAAATATCCCAGTCGTTTGAAGGAGATATTGTTAGCAACTTAGACTTTATACTTAGTCTTGTCAAAGAACCAATACCCGATACTGCGAATAGTATCGCTCATACAAAACCGACAGTAGTTGTTACAATACCGCGAGAAACTGTTAAAAAATAAATTTCCGGAGCTTATCAATAACAAAACATCTATCATTGACACTTTTGCGCTTGTTTTTTGAGGGAAGCAGAAACAATATAAATCCAAAATTTACTATTTTTCGATTCTAAAGCGATGCAGAATCAAAACAAAAGGAATTAGAAGTTGATCCATTTGATTTATCTAAAAATAAAATCCTTAATGCAAAGTTATCATTTTTAATCTGGCATTCTTTTATCTACATTGGCATTTATCAAAGAAAAAGTTAAAGTTATCGCGAAATAAAACAGGATTAAAATCATTGTTTTTATTAACTTTACACAGCATTTCATTTTGTACTAAATGAAAAAAAACTATCTGTTATCCATTTTATTTGTTTGTTTTTTTACTTACTTTGGATCCTCGCAGGTCTCAAAGGTGAGAAAATATCGCATTGGTTTTTCTCAATGCACGAATGCTGATACATGGCGTAAAACCATGTTAATGGAGATGCAAAACGAATTGACCTATTATCCTAGTCTGGAGCTGATAACAACGAATGCGAATAACAATAGTGCAAAGCAAATAAAGGATATTCAAGAACTGTTAACAGAAAATATAGATTTATTGATAGTTTCACCGAACGAATCGGTACCCCTGACTCCGATAGTGAAGGAGGTCTATCGAAAAGGAATCCCTGTTATTTTGATCGATCGGAAAATAGAATCTGAAGATTATACCGCATTTATTGGCGCCAACAACTACCAAATCGGTAAAGAGGCAGGCAAATATGCTGTTAAGTTATTAAAGGGAAAAGGTCAGATACTGGAGATTATGGGACTTATCGGTTCCTCTCCTGCTCGCGAAAGGCATAATGGTTTCACTGATGAAATTTCTAAATTTCCTGATATAAAGATTGTGAAATCAGAATCTGGTGAATGGGAGAATCCCGGAGGATGGAAAATAATAAGTGATGCGCTATCGGAAAAACAACAATTTAATTTAGTTTTTGCGCATAATGACCGTATGGCAATGGGGGCATACAATGCATTTATTAAACAGAAAAAGGAAAAGAATTTTTATCTCATCGGTATTGATGGATTGCCCGGTATAGATGGAGGTATTCAAGCTATCATCGACAAAAAGTTTGATGCAACCCTGCTTTATCCAACGGGTGGAAGAATGGCAATATCCTTGGCTGGTGATATCTTAAACAAGAAGCCATTTTACAAAGAAAATGATCTTAATACGATGGTTATTGATTCGGCGAATGTTCAGGCCGTAAAAGCGCAATCCGAAGAGATCATTACACTTCATAAAAATATAGAGTTCTCAAAACAAAATCTTGACATACAAGTACAAAGATTTTATAGTCAGCAGTTTTGGCTTATCGTTTCTTTGTGTTCGCTTGCATTGGTTATTATTTTGGTGTCATTATTATTCAGGGGCTATCGTAACAAACAGTTGGCGAATCAAAAGCTTGAAAATCAAACACAAAAAATTATTCGCCAGAATGAAGAATTGAAAAAAATCAGTCTCCAGCTGGAGGAAGCTACACAAGCCAAGCTTCGTTTTTTTACGAATATATCACATGAATTCAGAACGCCACTCACACTTATACTCGGCCCTCTCGATAATATCATTAGTTCAGCCCGATTGACACCTGACTTACTGAAACGGCTTCAGATGATGCATCGTAATGCGAATCGGTTACTCAGGTTAATCAACCAGTTGATGGATTTGCAAAAGATGGATAGTTCTAAAATGAAGCTAAATGCAGGGAACTATGATATCATACAATTTGCCAAAGGGATAAAAGAATCATTTGATGAATTGTCAGAAAAAAAGAATATAGAATATCTCTTTACGACTGGGCTTACTAAGCAAGAATTATTTTTTGATAAAGATAAAGTAGATAAGATATTATTTAATCTGCTTTCAAACGCTTTTAAATTTACTTCTGATAATGGTAAAATTGAGATAATTATTCAAAACACCAAACATCAATTTGTCGATGAGATATGTGATGCTGTCGAGATTATTGTAAAAGATAATGGTATTGGTATTTCAGAAAAACATTTAGCCCGGATATTTGAACTCTTTTATCGGGGAGATTATCAGACAGATATAACATTTCAAGGGACAGGTATAGGACTGGCATTATCTAAGGGATTTATCGATTTACACAAAGGTGATCTTACTGTTCAAAGCAAAAAAGGGGAGGGCACTTCATTCTTTGTATACTTCCGTCAAGGTAATGCCCATATTAATACCGATGAAATTATTCTGATCGATAAGGAGTATGATCGGGTTGAACGGCAAATTGAAGCAGTAACCGAAACCATAGCGAACGTTGAGGCAACTCAAAAAATAAATTCGAAGTCAAGTGCCGATTTTGATCAGCAGTTAACTATTTTAATAGTAGAAGATAATCCTGATGTTAGAGGTTTTATTCGTGATTGTTTATTAGATACTTACAAAGTCATGGAGGCATCAAACGGAAAAGAGGCTTTCGATAAAATTGATGAGGATGAGCCTGATCTGATTATTTGCGATGTAATGATGCCCGTGATGGATGGCTTGGAGTTTACAGAAAAGTTGAAGTCGGATCTTCGTATTTGTCATATTCCGGTTATTCTTCTTACTGCTCGATCAACCCACGAACAGAAAATCGAAGGGTTGGAAACAGGAGCCGATTCATACATGCCTAAACCATTCAATAGCAAGCATCTGCTGGTTAGGGTTCGGAAATTGATTGAGATACGACAAAAGATTAGAAAACATTATCAGGAAAACCTACTGTTACCTAATACCGGAGAAAATAAGATTTCGCAATTAGATAGCTCTTTCTTGAAAAAGTGTAATAAAATAATTGATAAGAACATTCAGAATACAGAATATGGCGTGGAAGAACTAAGCAACGATGTAGGTCTTTCTCGAGTTCATGTTTATCGAAAAATAAAACATCTTACAGGATTATCGGTTAGCGAGTTTATAAGAAATACGAAGCTCAACAAAGCTGCTATATTATTAAAAGAAAGTGGAAAATCAATTGCAGAAGTAGCCTATGAAACAGGATTTTCAAGTCCCTCTTATTTTTCGAAAAGCTTTAAAGATTACTATAAAATGTCCCCTAGCGAATTCAATCAAAATAATACAAATAATAATGGGTAGTTAATTTATGTTTACTGATTTCTAATTGTGCAATTTTCAAAATTACAACCTCTATATTACACGATGATGAAGAAAATATTAGTAATTAACGGACATCCAGACAAAGAGGGCTTTTGTACTGCGTTGGCAAATGCTTATAAGAAAGGAGCTGATGCTGCTGGTATTGAATGTAAATTAATTGATCTGATTGATTTGAAATTTGATCCTATATTGAGGTACGGTTATAGACAGCGGACAGAGCTAGAACCTGATCTGTTGGCTGTTCAACAAGATATCTTAGATTCAGATCATCTTGTTTTTGTTTATCCAACATGGTGGGGAACATATCCTGCATTATTGAAAGGATTCATCGATAGAGTGTTCTTACCCCAATTTGCTTTTAAATATCGGGAAGACTCATTATTGTGGAATAAATTATTAAAAGGTAAATCTGCACGTTTGATTGTGACCATGGATACCCCTAAATGGTATTATTCATTGATATATCACAATCCTGGTCATAACGCTATGAAGAAAGGTGTATTGAAATTCTGCGGAGTTAACCCTGTGAAGATTACAGCATTTGGACCGATAAAGTCATCAAGCATTAAGACACGCACAAAATGGATTCAAAAGGTTGAGCAGATCGGGAAGCAAGATTAAGATGAACGCAGATAAAATTAGACATAGTATTGATTCTATCATCTCTTTAAGTGCTGAAGAGTGGATGCAATTATCTGCGTTTATTGAAGTATTATCGCTTAAAAAGAATAGTTTTTTTTTAAGTGAAGGACAAATCTGTGATTCCATTGCCTTTGTTAACGCGGGGATGTTGATCTATTCTAAATCATTGAAAAACGGAGGTGATATAACAACCGACTTTGCTTTTAAAGGAGATTGGGTAACGGATAACTATAGTCGCTTAAACCAAACACCCTCATTTTTGAATATAAAGGCAATAGAAGATTCAGAGCTAATAATAATTAAACAGGAGAATCTCCCTACTTTATTTAGCAAAATACCTCAATTTGAACGATTAGGTCGGGTGTTGATGGAGCAGGCATTTATAAAAATAGCACAACATAGCATTGATTTACAATCTTTTTCTGCCAAAGAAAGGTATTCGAGAATGCTTCAGAAATATCCTGAAGTATTTCAAAAAATACCGCTTTACCATATTGCAAATTATCTGGGCATAGCTCCTAAATCGCTAAGCCGGATTCGTAATGAGATTTTTCATAAGCCATAATTTGGTAACAAATGCGGAGCAATAGCTTCAGCAGGTTTTCTGAATTTTGCAGAAAGTTAATTGTCAAAATTCAGAAGTATGAAAAAATATGTTGTCTTATTCGTTTTGTTTGTTGTTTTAAACCTTATAACAGCAAAGTTGTTTGCACAGGTCTTGAAATCAGATAGTTCGGTTTGGTATTCTATGAAGTACAATTATGAAGTAGCCCAGGCAATCGAAGTTGAGAGTCTTGTTCCTATGTTTTTCACAGGTGGTTATCATTATGCAATTTGTTATCGATATCACAAATTAAGAATCAGAGCAAGTGTTATCAACGGGGGAGATTACGATGCGGAACCTGCAGGTTTAAAAAACGCTACAAGTGAATTCAAACGATATTACAAAACTTCTCCCGGAGTTTTTCTGGGTTACAATGTTTGGAAAAACCTTGAAGTATATTCATATCTAGAGTTCCATACTTTTGGTATTGAGCAAAAGAGTACAGGAATTCAAAAAAATATTCACAGTACAGATACTGGAGCTGGCGTAAGTTATCAATTCTTTATTGGACGTTGTTTTTATATACAACCAGGTATGCATCTTTATCTACGAGGTAATCATAGTATCGATTTTAATGGTGTAAAATATAATATTCCAAATACAGATATTGCACCTGTTATACGTTTAGGCGCTCGACTCTGGAGAAAATATTAGCCGAAATAATAAGTTCCAGATGATTCTTTTTGCAAGTAAATGGTGATAAGAAGTAATATGAAAACTAATGCCAGTATTTCAGGTTTTAGACTGTGGTGACTGGCATTAGAATATAGGTACCTTACTTTTTGCTTTGATTATATTCTAAAATAAATCCATAGCTATATGGTTTGTTTCCATCATTGGTATACTTCTTCATCGTTGGTGCGCCCCAGGTATCATCACCCCCTACACCATGAATATTCAGATCGATATTAAGGTTGATAAAATCACGGGGTTTTAAATCGAATGGATGTTTGGCATTCTCCAGATCGTCTTCTGTATAAGGCCATGCTCTGAAACAAAGCGGTTGCAAACCAGTAATCTTGATCGCATTATAGTTTTGGTCGGCAATAGAAAACCACCTTACATCACATCGATTTCCATTATCTTGGGGAACCGGATAATTTGTTATGAAATTCTCTAGCTTCGACTCATACAAGCCAATGAGAGCAGCTGATTTTCGATCAGGATAGTTTTCAAAGGGCCCCCGACCATACCATTTCAGAACATTGAATTTATCTTGAATACGCATTCTCATTCCAAACTTTGGAATAAGTGGGATGGAATCTTTATAGGGCTTATAATTTGCTTCAACTTGTATTTGGCCAAGACCATTTACCTGATATTTCAATGTGTAGTTAGCACCAATTTCAGGAAGTTTCATGTTGAAATTAATGGTTACGATCCCTTTCTGCTTTTGGACATCAACACTTTCGACCACTCGGTTTGAAGCAGCATTTTTCCATATACCTAAACTTTTATTATAGCCACTTTGTTTCTGGTTATCATTTGTCGGTTTCCAGAAATAGGGTTCCAAAAGGCCGTGAAGTAATTCAGCGTCATTATGTTTCCAACTAATCAATGCACCTGTTTTCTTATCAAATACTACTTTTGTTGAATCACTTTGGACTGCGATTTCAGTTGAAGATTCCTTTAAACTTATTTCTTTATCTAGTGATTCGATCATTTTAAATTGCCCTGGTTTCAAGACAAACTGTTCACGAGCAACCCTGAATCCTTCTTCAGCCCAAAGGGTTGGTCTTTTAAGTTGAGCATAAAGATTAAGACAAATTTCTTTTGAACCTGTTTTAAGTAATGCTGGTAAAGGAATTTGAATATTTTCTGTCGTCCTTGGCAATAAAGGCTTATTAGATAAGTTTCCAGATAGAATCGTTTTGCCATCAGCTGTAAATTCGTACAATAAATCAAAATGCTCAAGTGAAAGGAAGTCATAACGATTGATTATTTTTATGCTCAGTGGATTCGTGCTTTCAAGTTTAAAATCAATATATTGATAAACTTTCTGAACTTCATAATAATGTGGATGAGGCGTCCGGTCTGAGCAAATTAATCCCTTGATACAGAAAACACCATCGTTTGGATGGTCTCCAAAATCTCCACCATAAGCCCAGAACTCATCGTCTTTAAGATTGAAATTAGCAGGATGCTCATCGTATTTTAAGGGCGATCCATCCATTTTCTTTGCCAATCCCTGATCAACCCACTCCCAAATTGCACCACCAACAATACTTTGGTCAGCATAAATGACATCCCAATACTCTGGAAGATTACCCCCTGAATTCCCCATGACATGAGCATATTCACGCATAAAAACAGGACGGTCTTTTATTTTTTCAGCCAGCTTTTTTAAATCTTCAGGATGTAAATACCCATCATCATAGATAGCAGAAACATCTCTGTCTGAATCTGAATAGACTAAACGTGTGGAGTCGAGTCGTTTTACTGTGTCAGACATGGCTCTAAAATTTCTTCCCTTTCCTCCTTCATTACCCAGAGACCAAAATATTACACATGCATGGTTTTTATCTCGTTGTACCAATGAAACAGCTCGCTCTACATGTGCTTTTTTCCAGACCGGATTATCACCCATTTCGGTGTTTCCAATTCCAAAACCATGTGATTCCTGATTGTTTTCGTCCATTACATAAAACCCATATTCATCGCATAGTTCATAGAACAAAGGTTCATCGGGATAATGACAAGTACGAATCATGTTGATATTTGCCTGCTTCATTAATTCCAAATCACGAATTATCGTTTGTCGGTCTATATGCTTGCCTGTACGTGGATGTTGTTCGTGTCGGTTAACTCCTTTAAGTTTTACAGCTTTCCCATTTATTGTAAATATTTCACCCCTAACCTCAATTTTCCGTACTCCAAACCGCCAGTGGAAGGTTTCAATAACTTCATTTTTATCGTTTCTCAGATTCAGATTCAAATCATATAGATATGGGGTTTCAGCAGACCAAATAAGAGGGTGGGCTAAATCAGTTTCTAGATTTAATTGGTTATTAGATAATTCAGTGAGAGAATTTATTTTCTTTGAAAACTCAATATTAACATTTTTACCTGAGGTTGTTTTACCCGTAATTCTTGCTTCAAGTGTCAGATTATTAATCTTTTTAGAAGAACGATTCTCTATATTGGCTTTAATTTTTACATGCGCATTTTCATAATTATTATCTGGAATGGCATTAACTGAATAGTCTTGTATGAATGATTTCGGACGAACAAGTAAATCGACATCTCTGAAAATTCCACTCATCCGCCACATGTCCTGATCTTCCAGATAACTTCCGTCGCACCATTGATATACTTCAACAGCGAGTTTGTTTTCGCCCTTATGAATAAAAGAGGTTATATCAAATTCAGCCGGAGACATTGAGTTTTGACTGTATCCGACTTTATGGCCATTTACCCAAACATACATGGCTGATTGTACGCCTCCGAAATTAATGAAGACCTGTTTATCGTTCCAGTTCTCTGATATGTTAAAAGTTGTACAATAACTGCCAACCGGATTGCGGTGAGAATAGCTATAAAAATCCTTCGGGGGTTCGCTTGTCACTCTGGGAGGATCCTTCTTAAAAGGATAGTCTGAATTGGAGTATATGGGTAAGCCAAAACCTTGCATTTCCCAGTTCCCTGGTACTTGAATATTGTTCCACTCCGATACAGAATAGTCAGTTGTATAAAATTCTAAGGGTCTTGAATCTGGATCTGGCGACCATTTAAATTTCCAAACGCCATTTAATGATACAATCTGTGGATTATTCCACTTTTCACTGGGAAGAGATAAGGTAGCATGCGTTTTTTCTTTATTGATTCCCACCACATCGGGGTTTTCCCAATCATTAATCTTTTTAATTTTTTGGGCAAAATTGTTTCCTATTGAAAACAAAAATGAACTTGCTATTAATAACCGGAGAAATGATCGATAGAAATGCATCTTTATTCTATTTTTAATGGATGTGTCTTCAAAGATAACAAAAAAGGGTTGATCGTAAATGACCAACCCTTTATAGTGTTTTTAACGGATGATTTTAATTCCAGATATTATTCAGTTTATAGATTGTAACTCCTTTACATTGAACTGTTCCGGTTTTAGAATAGACTCTCAGGTTATTAAAGCTTTCATTCGGGAAGAAGATCTCCGTCATAGCGACTTTACCTGATTGGCCGAATAACTCAACAGAGGCCATATCTAAGATTAAGTGGATAGATATGACTGATTCTGTTTTTATCTCCCCCGAAATATGAATTCCTTTAAAATCTTTTGAAAAATCACTCTTTCCTGCATTCTGACGATTGATGATGAATTTCTTCAATGGTTCACTATAACCGATTAAGATATTCTCACCCTTAGTGTTGTAAAGTTCGAAACCAAACTCGCTGGCAGCTCCCGTCTTTGGTAAAGTAAAATCTGCAATTACTTCAACTGGCGAAAGGGCAAAAGGAATATCTTTGGTAAGTTCAGTTTTATCTTTTGTGACAAATGGCTTTATGCTCATCTTCCTTTCGCGAAGACGTTCAATTTCATTCACTGGATTTGAAGTAATGTAATATTCATTTTCTCCTTTTACTAAATTTAATTGACGAGGGAAGGCCATAGCACTTCTCCAGGGTGTTGTAGGGACACTCGTTGCATATTGCCAGTTACTCATCCATCCAAGGAATATGCATCTGCCATCTTTTTCGGGAATACCTGAAAAAGTAACCCCTGCATAATTATCTTTCCCATTATCAATCCAACGAATTTGATCATTATCACAAACGAATTGATGACCATCAAAATTACCTGTAAAGTATTGTGTTGCCGATCCTCCATTAGGTCCGCCCGGATTTATACTAACCAGTAATACCCATTTTGACGCTCCCTTTTCATTTTTAACTGGCATTTTAATAAGGTCGGGACATTCCCAAACACCACCATGAGCACCTTTATCTTTTCCGAATTCACTTTCCAACGTCCAGTTTTTTAAGTTGGGTGATGAATAAAAGCGAACACAATTTCCGGCTGCGAGGGTCATAATCCATTTACCGGTTTGGGTATTCCAGGATACCTTAGGATCGCGAAAGTCTCTTATTCCCGGATTAGGAACAATAGGATTGTGGGCATATTTGGTCCAGGTGCGCCCTTTATCCAAACTATAAGCCATTCCTTGTGTTTCAACAGTATTCTTTCCCTCTTTTTCAAGAACAGGAGAATGATAACAAAAGATAGCGATCATGGCAGGCTTTCCGGGTTTGCCTAATCCGGAGGTGTTGTTGATGTCGACAACAGCACTTCCGGAAAAGATATAACCGATACTATCAGGATAGAGTGCAATAGGAAGATGTTGCCAATGCACTAAATCAGTACTCACCGCATGGCCCCAATGCATAGGTCCCCAAACAGTTGCTTCAGGATAATATTGATAGAAAAGATGATATTCTCCTTCAAAATAGACAAGGCCATTCGGATCGTTCATCCAATTTGCCTGAGGTGAGAAATGAACAAGTGGACGATAAGGCTCATTATATTTTGTCAACGAGTCTTTTGTTTTCCCATCTGCACCCTGGCATGCAGGAAATAGAAATAACCCGGTAATAAAAAGTAGAAGGGATATACTAAAGTTTTTCATTTTTTATAACAATTTTAAGTGTTTTAGTTTTCAGTATTTTAGATATTCAAAAGTAAATACCACTGATGGTTGCTGTGAAATGAATTATAGGATCTTAATATATGGTTGTTTGAAAATAATTCTGTGTTGTTATCAAAGCAGAAATGGTTCCATCTTAAACCCTAAATTTATTTGCGATTCAAATCCCATAGTTTTAAGCTTTTTATTACTGCTTTTCCGTTGGAAAATGCTGAAAGGCCGGTGGCATCTGTATCAGGATAAATCATGGTTGAAATTACTTTTTCACCATCATTACCAAACACTTCCAATGAAGATTTATCAAGTAATATCTGGATCTTAACTATTCCGTTAACAGGTTTCATTGGAGCTGTTTGAATTAAGTTTTGAGGTGATTTATTTCCACTTTCAAAACTTGTACAATCTACGTAGAGTTCCTTCCTCGCAGCATCATAACCAACGATTACTTTTTTAGAAGAACCTTTCTTTTCAACAAGATTAAAGCCTACATTTTGGGATTCATTTATTTGAAATTCGGCATCTATCCAATTTGCATTTCCATCAAAGTGTCCTTCTTTTGAAAATTCTATACTTTCGTTATTAATGTTAACGTCCTTTTTTGAAAGTACACCCCCTTTTGTATATTTTGATAGCGAGCCGCTAATGATTGAAGATGGAGTTTGAATAAGTATTAAACCATCAGATGTGGTTTTCAATGACAGATCGTGCGGGATTGCCATCTGACCTTTCCATGGCCATGTTTCAGGTCTTCCGTTTATCAACCAACCTAAAAGAATCTTCTTATTTCCCGGTGCATCACGCCATGCTATTGCTGCATAAAATGCATCACCATAATCAACAGTTAACACCTTATCGCTAGGATTGCTGTTTTTAAAGCTTGCTCCATCAAAATCACCCACATAATACTGCATTAATGGTCCATGATCGCCACCTGATGATACAAAAAGTACCCATTTAATATTTGTTGGATCATTATCAACATTCAGAGGCAATAAAGAAGGGCATTCCCAGCCGTTTTTTGTATACCCTGCAGGACCAAAGTCGCTCAACTTTGTCCACTCCTTTAAGTTTTTTGAACCATAAATTCTTACCATGTGCTCATCAACCATAGAGACCGTCATGATCCATTGTTTTGTTGGCTCGAACCAAAAAACATTAGGGTCACGAAAATCCTTTTTATTCAGATCGATCACAGGGTTGTTTGCATACAATTTAAAGGTTAAACCATTATCATTGCTATAAGCAATAAACTGCGATTCCTTTTTCTGCTTTGGCTGATCTGCGGTAAATATGGCTACCAAAGGTGCTTTATCATTAACTCCAAAGCCGCTAGTGTTATTTTTATCCAGAACCGCTGAGCCAGAAAAGATCCAAGTGGTTGTGTCTTTAGTAACTACTTCAGGAATAGCGACTGGCAAATTTTTCCAGTTTATCAGATCTTTACTTGTCGCATGCCCCCAACTCATGTGCCCCCATTTATTTTCAAAAGGATTATGTTGATAATATAAATTAAACTCTCCATTTAAAAACAAAAGTCCATTGGGATCATTTGTCCAGTTAGTAGGGGGTGAAAAATGGTATAAGGGTCTCCATTGAGGAGTGGCTTTTTCAATATTCTGAGCTAATGATTTTATCGTGAGTACAACAAAAAGTAATATAGTTAATTTGACTTTAAGCATTTTTGCAGTTTTAATTTGTGCTAAGCATTCAAACCTTTTGATTTTTACCAAACATTTCGAGAAATGGAATCTGTTTATATCTATTCATTGATTAGAATTTAGAATGAGAAATGAATAGAAGATGTCTCTGGTGATCAAAATAAGTAGGTTGAAGATTTTGATTTCAATTCACTACATTTGGCAGATAATTATCAATGGATTCCTTGCGGATCAAATAGTACGATCTTGTTATTATTTTTTAGCAGCATTAATTATTTTTAAAAACTTTCCCAGTGTTTGATCGTCGTCGTCATACAGAAGTAATCTTTTTTCAGAAGAATAGAGGAAAACGGAAGGATACTTTCTCGGTCCAAATTGTTTAATAAATAGATTTCTCTGATCTTGCAAAATAGTTATATTCTTTTCACCGGGTAAATTTTTTCCATATTTATTAAAGAAATCATTCATCAGAGATTTATCATCCAGCGAAATCAGGTATATTGATATTTTCTTGCACTCTTTGATATGTGTGCTTAATGCTTTGATTGTATGTTGACAGTGATCGCAAGTTACATCAAAAAACACAAAAAGAATTTCTTTCCCAATAGTTAAATCCCTATTTGTAAAAGGGGTATTATCAAGGTTGTAGAAAATAAAATTTGGAATAGTTTCTGCAGGTTTCTGGGCTGTACTTTCAAAAGACATTAGCATACACAAAAACAAAATTATCAAAGACGTTCTCATGGGTTGAAGATAATTTCTAATTTTCCTATTAAATTTTTGATTTCAAAGATAATGAAACAATTAGGCTTACCAAAGTGGAAGCCTAATTGTTCATCATTTATTCATATTAAAATATTATGTATTAATAACCTGGATTTTGAACATATAAGTTCTTAGTAAAGTTTATTTCTCTTTGAGGTATTGGGTAATATTCATCTCTACCCTTCGTAAATACTGCAAAAGTTAAGAAATCTCTTTTTTGTTTTTCTACTTGAAGATATGCGTTCAATGTTTCAGCAGCGACACCCCATCTTACTAAATCGAAGAAACGCGATCCCTCCATACCAAATTCCAATCTTCTTTCAAATCGAAGTGCTTTTCTGGCATTTGCCTGTGTCCAACTAATATTAACTCCATTGGCATATAAACCAATCAGATAATTAGAAGGAGAAGAACCGTTAGCATTTTTTAATCTACCGGTACTTGCCTTTGCTCTGGCTCTAACCTGATTAATCAGAGGTAACGCTTCATCTTGTCTTCCTAATTCAATAAGTGCTTCAGCACGCATTAGCAATACATCGGAATAACGAATGAAATCCAGATTTTTTGAAGTACCCATAAACGGTCCCATCTTAAAATAACATGCACAATCAGGGGCTTGTTGCTCTTTCATATTTCCAAAAAAGCCATACGTTCCTACATCTCTTGCCCAACCAGCCTGATAGATCATATCTGTACGATATTTGAATGGGTGGCCAGGAATGCCTACTGTATGATCTATTCTTGGATCTACAGTATTCGTTGTGAAATCTGAACTTTTTATCATGTCTGAATTATTAAACGTATCAAACATTGGAAGTCCATTTGCATCAGTTTTAAAGGCGTTAACCATGTTCTGACTAGCTACGTGAAAACCGCAACAACCATAAAGTGGTGTACCAGAAGGCGAATTCAATCCAAATACCCAACTTGCTCTTCCTGAAGTTGTACCATCTGCTAAAGAAAACTGTGCCGCAAAAATAGATTCAACACCATTATCATAACCATCGAGAAAATTATTTGCATAATCAGGTTCCAGACTATATTTCCCAATTACTGAAGCTGTTAAATCTACAACTTGTTGCAGACGTGTTGCATTAATATTTGTGACATTATGTTTGGCATCCTGCTCATAGGCTTGATAAAGTCTTACTTTGGCTAAATAAGATATTGCAGCATTTTTGTTGGCTCTTCCTTTCTGCGTTTGTGTTTCAGGTAAATTTGTTATTGCAAATTGAAAATCATCACCAATTTTATTCCACATTGCCTCATTTGTCAAATTGTTTGAGGTTTTAAGGATTTGGTCTTTAGACATCGTTTCATCAATATATGGGACGTTGTTAAATATCCTCTTTAACATGAAATAACAATGTGCCCTTAAGAAACGTAGTTCTGCCTGACTCTCAACTTTATTGGCGTATTTAGCAACATCAAAACTATTGATGGCACCTAAGGCAAAATTAATTCTGGAAATTGCTTTGTAGTAATCTGTCCAGGTGCGTGGCAACATCCAGTCGGATCCCATATCCGGAACGGTTAAATTATATTGTTCGATTTTATTTATTTCACTTACATCGCCTGTTCCACCGCCACCTTTATAGGCATCGTCAGCACGTACACTACCATAAACCCACATACTGGTAATAGGTCCAATCATTTCATCATTGGCTATTCCAGCATAAGCTGCAATGACTAAAGCATCGGCGTTCGCTGGTGTAGAAACATCAGCTGCAGTTAGAGATCCCTGGGGTTGATAGTTAAGAAAATCCTTTTTACATGAGGTAATGAGTACCACAGCCATTAAAAAGATTAGATTTATCGAAATGTATTTCATGATTTTAAGTTTTTTAATATTAGTGATATACTAAAATTAGAAGTTAACACTTACGCCAAATGAATAGGTAGTAGGAACAGGAATCTGGCTTGTATTTGTCCTTTCAGGATCAGAGCCGATATACCCTTTTGGAGTGAACCAGAATAAATTTTCACCCTGGAAATATACTCTTAGTTGACTCATACCCAACTTTTTTATTATTTGAGCAGGAAGGCTATATCCAAACTGTAGATTTCTTATTTTAAAATATGAATTATTTCTAAACATATAGTTAGAAACTCGTTGCTCGTTATTATTATTTGACAGGGTAACTGCAGGAATAGAAGAACCTGAATTTGTTGGTGTCCATGCATTTAATGTCCCTGGACCCGCATTATCTCTGCTTTGTACAAATAAATCATCTCCTATATAAGGGTCTTGGCCAATTCTGCCAGCTACTCCTGAACCAAAAATAGCTAAATCAAAATTCTTATAGGCTAGATTTATTCTTACTCCATATTCAAGTTTAGGTAAGGTTGTTCCAAAAAATTCCTGATCTTTTGAATCAATAACGCCATCTTTATTGAGATCTTTATATATTAATCTTCCTACGCCTGCTCCGACTTGTTTAGGAGCTGCGTCCACTTGTGCTTGATTTTGAAATATTCCATCAACAATATATCCAAATATGGCATATTGAGAATGACCCAGAATCGACTGCTCTGCATTTCCAGCATAAGCTGATCTCACTTCTTCTGGTAGTTTGGTGATTTTATCCTTAGATGCACCAAAATTCGTAGAGATTCCATAGGATAGACCATTTTCTAATTTATCAGAATAAGCTAGAGAAAATTCCCATCCTCTGTTATCCTTTGTTGCACCATTTACCCATTGTAACTGGCCTTCGCCTACTGCAGAAGCAACGGGTGGTTGAATTAGGATATTGTCGGTCGTTCTTGTAAAATAATCAAAGGAACCAATAAGTTTATTGTTGAAAAATCCAAAATCTACTCCAAGGTTTGTTTCTTTGGTAGTTTCCCATTTGAGTGATGCATTTGCAGCCTGGATAGATACAAATCCGGAAGGAAGTGTTCCTGTATTCGCACCATTAATGTCGTAAGCTGTGCCAATGTTATAGTATTGACCGAAAAAGTCCGGGATATAAGTATTTGATGTTGGACCATATCGAGATTGAAATAGACCATAATGTGCAACATCACCAATAGATTGGTTACCCACTTCTCCATAACCTACTCTTAGTTTTAGATTGGATATTTCTGAAATGTCTTTCATGAAAGACTCATTATTAATTTTCCAACCTAAAGTTGCTGCAGGGAAAATACCATATTGATTGTTTGTTCCAAAACGAGATGAGCCATCTCGTCTTACTGTAACAGAGGCTAAATACTTATCATTAAAGTTATAGCCAATTTTGCCGAATTGCGATAACAAGCTACTTCCAGTAGCAGATCCATCTGTAGTTCTTTGACCAGAAGCGGCACCTAAAACAAAGTATGCTTCTGTTTCAACAGAAAATCCATGAGCTGTAGATATCACACTATTACTGGTTGTATTTATAGCTTCAGTACCGGCAAGAATTTCAAATTTACTTTTACCTAATTTGAAATTGTAGCTAAGTGTATTTGTAAAAGTTAAACTTGAATAATTTGTAGTGCTTATCGTTAAACTATTATCGGTTCTATTAACTGATCCATTTGATATAGTAGGTTCAATATTTTTTTGATTATAGGCATTATAATCAAGACCAACACTTGACCTGAATACTAAATTATCGATAATTTTTAATTCTCCATAAGCATTGCCAAAAATACCTGTATTAGCGGTATTGTCCCATCTATTTGCATACTGCATTAATACAGGGTTATTTCTATCCGAGTATCCACCACCTTCAGGTCCACCATATATTCCATTTAACCCATATAATGGAATAGTTGGGGCTAATCCAATCGCCAGACCCGGAGTCCATGCACTTCCAATATCCTGGCATGCATTGGTTTCATTAGAGTTGGAAAACTGAGAATTTACACCCAGTTTTAATCTCCCATTAAATAATTTAAAATTAGCATTCAGCTTTCCACTATATCTGTCATAATTGGTGTATTTTAAGATCCCTGTATTTTTTATATATCCAAAATTTGCAAGAACAAATGCATCATCTGATCCTCCGGAAACTGTAAAATCATTATTGGTAACATAACCTGTTTTGTAAGTGGCTGCTTGCCAATCGGTATTGCCTGCGGGCATATTTTTATCACCGCCTACATAAGGGTTTACAGTTACACTGGTAAGGATTGGATTATTATAATCATGATTCCAGTTAAAAGTATAAATATCACCATAGCCAGCAGTTGGATCAGTATGATCATTCACACTTGCCTGCCATAATACCTTTCCTCTTTCTAAAGAACTTAGCATTTTATAACGCTCAGATTTTTCGGATAAAATGGAAACATTTGTGTTATAGGTGATATTAAACTTTGCACCTCCTTTAGAACTGGTTTTTGTTGTAACAATGATTACACCATTAGCAGCTCTGGATCCATATATTGAAGAAGCAGAAGCATCTTTCAATACTTGAATAGATTCAATTGTACTTGGATTTAAACTTGCAAAAACCTCAGGTCTTGTAGTCGGAACGCCATCAATGATATACAATGGATGGGTGTCGCCTAGTGTGTTTACACCTCTGATCAGAACTGAAGCACTTGCACCGGATGGATTTCCGGATTTCTCAATATATAAACCAGGAATATTTCCCTGTAATGCTTGCATTACATTTCCAGAACTTAAACTCTGTGTTGCGATTTTCTTCATCTCAACAACCGATATTGCACCGGTTACATCAACTTTTTTTTGTGATGAGTAGCCAACAACAATTACTTCATTAAGTGATTGTGCTTTTTCCTGAAGCATTATTGTAAGGTTTGTTTTGCCATTTATCTGTACTTCCTGGCTGGCATATCCTACATAAGTAAAAGAGAGCGTTGCACTCTTCAAAATAGAGATTGTAAATTTTCCAAGGTTATCTGTAAGAACACCATTTGTGGTTCCCTTTTCCATAACAGTAACACCAGGCATTGAAACACCTGCCTTGTCATCCTTTACTGTTCCTGAAACGGAAATTTTTTGTGCTGATATTCCAGAAGTTAAAATACCTAGAACCAAAAGCAGTAGAAGCTTTCGATAGGCTGTCCTGAATTTAAAATTGTAACAAGTTTTCATAAATAAATGATTAGTTTTAAAATTTAATGTAAATTTTACTCCAGACTTTGTTAATAAGATCAATATCCCAATTTATTAAGGATATACGTTGTCATGATTTTTCCATTACAAAAAAGTTGCGTTTTGGATCACTTCTTTTGTATACAATGGTGTGGCTCCCGCCTGTGAAGTGACATAAGCTCCAATGGCACAAGCCTCCTTGAGTGCCTGAGGCACACTCTTTTTGTCGAATAGTGCCGCAAGAAAACCAGCAAGAAAAGCGTCTCCGGCACCTACAGTATCAACTGTAGCTACTTTAAATCCTTTGTGGTGGTAGAGTTCATTTTCATGGAGAACAGAGGCGCCGTCTTTTCCCATGGTCATGATAAGGGTCTTCAGATTCAATAAAATGTATAATGATTTCATCCGTTCTTCAAGCGTTCCCGACAAATGGTACCAATTAGAAATAGTGATCAACTCGTCATCATTCAGCTTTACGATATCGGATTTATTTAGAAGGATTTTAACATTTTCTTCAGTATCAAAAGGAGGCCTGAGATTTACATCCATAATCTTCAGAATGTCATTCTCCAGTAATTTCATTAACGTATTCCGGGTTATGGGGTTACGCGAAGCCAGCGAACCAAAAACAATTGCTTTTGATGCCAGTACTTCTTCTAAAAGTTCCTGATTCAGCGATATTTCATCCCATGCAACCGGTTCGCAAATCTCATAGGTTGCGCTGTTGTGTTCGTCCAGATGAACCAATACCTCACTCGTAGGTAAAGATTCATGATGCTGGATCAGATCCGTTCTTAACCCTGATGTTTCAAGAAAAGTAATCAGGTCGGCTCCTTTTTTGTCGTTTCCAATACTGCTTGTTACCGTTGCATTGATGCCAAATCTGGTTAAATGAAGTGCTACATTCATTGGTGCTCCTCCCGGACGAGCACCTGATGGCAGATTGTCCCATAAGATCTCACCGAAACATAAAACTTTGTCGTTCTTTTTCATGTCTCTTACTTGTTATTGTTTTTATTTCTTCTTTCTGTCAATTCGATTTGAATTTGTTCAAGTGATTTCCCTTTTGTTTCAGGAATAACTTTCCATGCAAAGATGAAATGAAGAACCATCATGAAAGCAAAAAAGGCAAAGATGGCACCACCACCAATAGCGGGTGAATTAGTGACAATAGGGAAGGTCCAGCTAACCACTGCTGCCATTACCCAATGTGTAAAACTGCCAAGTGCCTGTCCCTTTGAACGAACTTTATTTGGAAATATCTCGGAGATAAATACCCATAGTACAGCCCCTTGCGAAACAGCAAAGAAAGCGATGAATCCAATAAGATAGAACATTACTGAGTAACCATTAAAAGAGGCGCTATAGAATGCATTTGAAATTAATCCCAGAAAAACGATCATTCCGATCGATCCAACCATTAATAATGTTCTACGTCCTACCTTATCAATCAGGAATAAAGCCAGTAGCGTAAATAGAAGGTTCGTTCCACCAATAGCAATAGACTGAAGTAATGCTGTATTCGCTGTTAAACCGGTCATCTCAAAAATACGTGGAGCATAATAGATAATGGCGTTAATACCAGCCAACTGATTAAACATGGCAATTAAAATTGTACAGATAACAGGAAAAAAGTGTTCTTTACTGAAAAGGTTTGTACTCGATTTGCTTTTATCCTCATTCATCGAATCAACTATCTGCGACACTTCGTTCTCGGGATCTTCAAATCCAAGATGTACGAAAACATCAGTAGCTTCCTGAATCTTATTCTTCAATACTAACCAACGTGGGCTGGCAGGTACTTTAAACAATAGAAGGAAGAAGACGAATGCCGGAACAGCTTCTACAGCAATCATTGTACGCCATGCATCGGGTGCAATTAGTTTAGCAATAAAGTAGTTTGATAAATAAGCAGCCAGAATAGCTGTTACAACATTAAACTGATTAAAGGCCACCAGTTTTCCACGTATTTTAGCAGGAGAAATTTCTGCTATATACATTGGTACAACTACAGAGATGCCTCCAACAATTAATCCCTGGATAAAACGGAAGAATAAAAGCATGATCCAATTGATCGATGAAGCACTTCCAATGGCGGCTAATGTAAAAATGAGAGCCAATGCCTGTAAGGTTTTTCTGCGACCAAATCTATCACTTGGCTTTCCAATAATCGTTGTGCCAATAATAGTACCTATTAATGCGATAGCGACAGTAAAGCCCAATTCGAATTTTGATAATTGAAAGAGTGTTTCAAGGGCTGCTGTGGTTCCTGATATTACAGCAATATCGAAACCAAACAAAAATCCTCCTAAGGCAATTACAATTGCATTTAAAGATGCTCTGTTGTTTTTGTTCATTATAGTTTGAGTTTGAGACATTTTTCTTATTTTGATTTCACAAATCTATTTCACTAATCAAAAAAAGCCATACACTGATGTTACCAATGCTTGTACAATTGATACATTTGCATTTTATAGCCTTAATTCTATCAATCATGTTACATTTTGTAATCCTTGTTACATCATTATATAGAAATAAAGCAGTTTAAAAATTGTCCAAAACACCGTTCGTCAATTTTCAATCATTATAAAAGAGGTTAAAATGATACATCCTAATCTTCGTAAGGTTATATTCCTTATTGCAATCGGTTTCATTAGTTTGGCTGGATATGGCCAAAAGGTATTAAAAGCGGAAAGGACATTGACTTTACAAAGTGTTTGGCCTGCAAACCAAAAGAAAACTCCTGCTGATTGGGTGGTACCACAAAGTGGAACAGCACTCTGTCGATGGTTCTTTTTTAACTCAGCTTGCCGTCCGTTTGGAAT
>Ga0224522_1000246_pt1 | contig 23083 bp, 20 predicted proteins | sample CFST25metaG_FD_182733 | JGI IMG/M metagenome (GOLD analysis project Ga0224522, IMG submission 182733) | Peat soil microbial communities from Stordalen Mire, Sweden - C.F.S.T25 | ecosystem: Environmental > Terrestrial > Soil > Wetlands > Peat | place: Sweden: Norrbotten County, Stordalen Mire...
TTCCATGCGCATGGTGCCTTCCCGGCAGGGAGTGCATTTGCCACAAGATTCATGAGCGAAGAACTTGGCGATTCTGGCCACTACGTCCACGATGTCCCGGCTTTCGTCCATGACGAAAAATGCTCCGGAGCCCAGGGTGGCGCCTATCGCTGACATATCGTCGAAATTCAGCTGGGTGTCCAGGAACGCTTCGGGGATAAATCCGCCGGAAGTTCCACCGATCTGCACGGCCTTGAATTTCTTGCCGCCGGCTACGCCGCCGCCAAAGTCGTTTAATACCTGACGGATACTGGTGTTGGTCGGCACTTCCACGAAGGTTTTGTTGGTGATGTCCCCGGTCAGGGTCATAACCTTGGTGCCGGGATACTTGGCGTTTCCAATAGCCTTGTACCAATCGGCCCCTTTGTCAACGATCGCCGGGATGTTGGCGAAGGTTTCCACGTTGTTAACGATGGTGGGCTTGCCCCACAGGCCGATGACCGGCGGGAACGGGGGCTTAAAGCGGGGCTCGCCGCGGTTGCCTTCGATCGATTCAATCAAAGCGCTTTCTTCACCGCATGCATAGGCGCCCCCACCCATTCTTACTTCAATGTCAAAGTCGCCCAGGCAGCCTTTGGCTTTAGCCTGGTCAATGGCTTTGTTCAGCATTTCCACCATGCAGGGGTATTCCCCGCGGCAGTAAATATAGCCTTTATTGGCACCTATGGCATATCCGCAGATGGCCATGCCTTCCAGAACGCTCTGGGGATCGTTTTCCATGATGATCCGGTCTTTGTAAGTGCCGGGTTCGCCTTCGTCGGCGTTGCATACTACGTATTTCTGATCGGTCTTGATTCCGTAGGAAAACGACCATTTCATGCCGGTATTGAAGCCAGCACCGCCGCGGCCCCGCAGGTTGGATTTCTTGACTTCGTCGATTAAGGCTTGCTGGCCCATGCCCTTGGCCTTTTCCAGGGCTTTGTAGCCGCCCGCTGCGATGTAGTCTTCGATCTTCAAAGGATCGATTTTGCCATAGTTGCGCAAGACGATGCGCATCTCTTCGGCCATTTCATTGCCTCCTTTCTGCTCGCTTTTACTTGTATTCGGTCAGGATGGCCGCAACCTTATCGGCTGTTACATTTTCATAAGGCTTGCTGTTGATGGTAATAACCGGGGTGGCCTGGCACTGGCCCACGCATTCGGTGAGTTCCAGGGCAAATTTGCCGTCCGCAGTGCTTTCTCCCATCTTCATGCCCAGTTCTTTTTCCAAAGCCGCGATAACCGCATCGGCTCCGGCTACATGGCAAGGGGCGCTTTCGCAGATGCGAATCACGTTCTTGCCGCGCTTGCCAACCTTCAAATAGGAATAGAACGTGGCTACTCCGTAAGCTTCAGCCTTGGACCGTTTGAAGGCGGCGGCTGCCGCTTCTACCGCTTCTTCCGGGATATAGCTGTATTCACGCTGAACGGCATGATACGCTTCGATTATCCCGCCTGGCAGGTCTTTATATTGATTGATTATATCCTTGTAGTCTGCCAAAATCCTTTCACCTCCCGAGCTAGTGACACATTCGGTCAGCCTTCTACGCTGATTCGATCTTTACCGCACACACCTTGTATTCGCCTGTGCCCGCAATGTCGCAGACAAAGGGACTGGTTAATTCATTGGTAGGCGTTTCGCTGTGATGATGGGACATCCAAATGACCCCGGGCTGCACTTTGTCGGTTACCCAGGCGGTGGTTACAACTGAACCGCGGCGTGAAGTAACTCTCATCTTGCTGCCGGTAACCAGGCCCAATTTAGCGGCTTCCTGCGGATGCACTTCGGTCATTTCTCGCGGCCATACCTCGGCAATGCCGGCTGAATACTGGGTGGTTACATTGTAGTGCTGCATTACACGGCCGGTACACAGCAGAATGGGATAATCCTTGTCGGGCAGTTCTCCAGGAGGGATGTGCTCGTTGGGCTGGAATCCTCCCAAGCCGCGGGTGAATTTGCCGATATGCAGAATGGGCGTGCCGGGATGATCAGCGGAAGTACACGGCCAATGCACGGATTCTTTTTCCATGCGTTCATAGCTGATGCCCGCCATTGAAGGTGACAATGAGGCCATTTCAGCCCAAATTTCGCCGGGATGGTTATAACTCATGGGATAACCCATGCGAGTGACCATTTCACAGATGACTTCCCAGTCAGCCTTGCCCGGAAGCGGTTCTACAGCCTTGTGCACGCGCTGAGGCCGGCGTTCGGTATTGGTAAAGGTGCCGTCTTTTTCGGCAAAACTGGCGCCTGGAAGGACTACATCCGCATATTGGGCGGTTTCGGTCAAGAACAGCTCCTGAACTACTAGGAATTCCAGTTTTTCAAGGGCTTCCTTGATATGATTGGCATTCGGGTTAGTCAAAACCGGATTTTCACCCAGGATATACATGGACTTTACCGTGCCTTCATAAGCGGCTTCAAACATTTCCGGAATCTTCAGGCCAACTTTGTCGGGCATGGGAGCGCCCCAGGCTTTCTCATGCTTTTCCTTGGCGGCTTTGTCGGTAACACTCTGATAACCGGAATAAACATTGGGCAGAGCCCCCATGTCACAGGCGCCCTGAACGTTATTCTGACCGCGGATCGGGCAAACGCCAACGCCGGGCCGTCCCAAATGGCCGGTAAGCATAGCCAGGTTGGCAACACTCATAACGTTGCGGGTTCCGCAGATGTGTTCGGTGATGCCCAGTGAATAGAAGGCCATGGCTTTATAGGTGGTGGCATACAGGCGGGCTACCTTGTACAGGTCTTCCACTGCAACTCCGGTGATTTCAGAAACCCGTCCCGGTGTGTATTCTGCAGCCAGAGCTTTCATTGCTTCGTAGTTTTCGGTACGAGTGGCAATGAATTCCTTGTCTTCCAAACCTTCTTTGATGATGATGTGCATTAAGCCGTTCAGCAAAGGAATGTCAGTGCCGTGCTTCTGCTGCAGCCAGATATCGGCTTCGGCAGCCAGCTCAGTGCGGCGGGGATCGCAGACTACCAGGTTGCAGCCATTGCGATGGGCTTGACGCATTTTGTAGCCGACCACCGGGTATGATTCAGTCGGGTTGATGCCGATCAGGAACAGCAGTTCGGCTTCACTAGAAATTTCCGAAATGACATTAGTCATGGCGCCGCTTCCGAAGGAATTGGTCAGGCCGGCTACTGAAGGAGCATGGCAGGCGCCGGCGCAATGATCGCAATTGTTGGTGCCCATGTGGGCGCGGGTGAATTTCTGCGTCAGGAAGCTTTCTTCATTAGTACAACGGGCTGAACTCAAGGAAGCAAATGAATCTGGGCCATACTTGGCTTTAATTTCATTGAACCGCTTGGCAATCAGGTCATAGGCTTCATCCCAGCCGGCTTCCACGAATTTTCCGTCTTTCTTGATAAGCGGAGAGGTCAGGCGCTTGTCACTGTACATGAAATCCCAGCCGAAACGGCCTTTCACGCACAAATTGCGGCCATTTACGGGACTGTTTGGATTGGACAGCGAACCGATGACCTTGCCGTCGTTAACCGCCAGGTCGAAATTACAGCCTGTGCCGCAGAAGGGGCAGGTGGTCTGAACGCGTTTGATATCCCAGCGCCGGGCCTGACCAGCCATGGTCTTTTCTGTCAGGGCGCCGGTCGGGCATACTGCCACACACTGACCGCAGAATACGCAATCGGATTCGATATAGTCCACATCGCCGGCAGTGGTCGCCTTGCGATGGAAACCGCGGTTCAGATAGGAAAGGTTGTCCTTGCCGATCAGCTCTTCACAGGCCCGCACGCAGGCGCCGCAAAGAATACACTTGTTAAGGTTGCGGATTATGAAGGGATTGCTGTCATCAATCGCGTACTGGTGGGTTGCACCGGCAAAGGATGAATCCTTAACGCCGTATTTATAAGCGTAATCAGCCAATTTGCAGTCGCCCATTTTGTCGCAGGTCATACAATCCAGCGGATGGTTGGCAACGAGCAATTCTAATATTGTCTGTCTTGCTTCAACCACGGCCTCAGACTCGGTCTGAACTTCCATTCCAGCGAAAATCGGAGTTACACATGATGCTGGCAGCAGTCGATTGCCTTTGACTTCCACTACGCACAGCCGGCATGCTCCCAGGGGGCTGAGATCCTTGTCATAACACAGGCGGGGAATTTCTATGCCTGCCAGTTCCGCTGCCTGCAGAACCGTACTCCCGGTTGGAGCCCCTACCTCCTTCCCGTTAATAGTCAATTTGATTAATTCTATTATTAACACTCCTTCCCATGAATAACTCTTTCAGGCACAAAAAACCTCCTAATGATCTAGGAGGTGCGTGCCCTGTTGAGATTTCCCCCTCAGCCTTCTTCCATCAATCGAGCAAAGAGGTGGATAAGCTATGCTGGCGTGGAACTCTACGACGGGAGGCTGGGTAGAATCCTCACCCGCCGTCGCCAACCAGACAGCGGCGTGTATCCATACTGAACCTATTGATCTGTTTAAACTGCGCCGTGGTAAAGAGGCGTTGCAATCACCTACCTCTCCACACTTCTGAACTGATATAACGTCGCACCTATCGTCACTGCCGCGAACACCGCTATAACTGCATACGCGGCCAGAATGGTGCTCCAAACAAATCCTGTGGACATCAATACCCTGACGGCGTTGACGACGTAACTAAACGGGTTGACATTGGAAAAGGCTTGCGCCCAGTGCGGAAGGAACCCGTATGGCACGAGCGCTGTGCTCACAAACATAAGAGGGAATGCAATCACAAGATCTAAACCTGCGACTGCTTGCGAACTCTTTGTTCTCACTCCGATGGCCATCGCCAGCCCTGACATAGCCAACCCAAAGAAAGCGGCAGTGAAAAGAATCAGCAGAATTCCTGGAGCCCCTGTTATGACGGTTGCACCAAGAGCGTACGCGAGCGCCAGCGTTATACTGACCGGGAGAAGCACCATGACCATATCGTGCAGTAACCGTCCGAGCACAATGGCGGTCCTGTTCGCAGGCGTCACGAGCACTTTTGAAAGAAATCCGGAATTAATATCGTCAACCACGGCCTCTCCTGCGCCCCCTGAATCCATCAATGGGTTCATAACAATGACGCCAGCCACTGCGAATTGGACATAGCCACCAGCAGGGAATCCCGGGAGGTTTCCAAACTGCGTAAAAATTTGCGTGAAGAGAACCAGAAACAGCACTGGTAGGGCGAGCGCGCTAATGATGACGATAGGAGTCCGTATGGTCTTTTTCAATGCCCTGACGAAGAGGTGCCACACGTCAAAGAGAAAGTCATGATCCATCTTCTATCGCCTCACACGTGTCTTTTCCACGTATCTACTTTCGACAATTCTTCTGATCGTATCCGTCTTCCTGTGTGCTGCAAAAAGACGTCATCCAGCGAGGCAGACGCGACGCTGATTGACGTCAAGCGAATCCCGTTCTCATCAAATAGTCGTACGATATCGGGAACGAGCGCGCTCGCGTTCTTAGCGTATGCCGCCAGTCCCGTTTCGATATCGAGGACTTTTGTGACGCCTTGAACGCCGCTGACAATCCGCTTTGACCTGTCTTTCGCGCCGTCTGAGTCCCCGTTGGCGAGTGACAGCGTGATGGTGTCACCGCCGAGTTGATGTTTCAGCTCAACAGGAGAACCGCTCACCACGATCTCTCCGTGATCGATTATTGAGAGTCGGTGACAGAGCCTATCGGCTTCTTCCATCTGCTGGGTTGTCAAAAAAATCGTAACACCCTCGTCTCTGTTGAGCGTTTCGAGGTGCTCCCAGATAGCGACGCGCGATTGTGGATCGAGCCCCGAGGTCGGCTCGTCGAGAAAGAGCACGCGTGGTTTGTGCACAAGCGTGGACGCGAGATCGAGCCGCTTTTTCATCCCTCCCGAGTAGTGTGCCGCCCTCTTGTCAGCGACGTCCGAGAGCTCAACGAGTGTGAGCAGTTCGTCCACACGTTTTTTGAGGGCGTTACCATGCAACCGCTGGAGGTGCCCCTGAAGGGTGAGGTTTTCCCGACCCGTCAGGTCCCCGTCCAGAATAGTCTCTTGGCTTTGGACGCCGATCACTTTGCGTATCTCGCGAGCGTCTTTGTCAATGTCGTAGCCTTCAATGGTCACCGAACCGGAGGTCTTCCGCAGCAGTGTCGTGAGAACCTTGATCGTCGTGCTCTTTCCCGCACCGTTCGGGCCGAGGAACCCGAAGATCCCCCCCTCCTCGATCTCGAGGGTTATGCCTTTGATCGCTTCGACGTCCTCATATCGCTTAACGAGATCCCTTGTTTCGACTGCTTTCACCATTTCTATAATCCCTAATCCATGGTGACTATAGCAGCTTATGAAGATTTTGTAACTATTTTACGGTAATTGGTAACTTTTATTAGGATGCACAGATAAACACGCGCTCATGTTACTTCATGCGAAAACGATCGGCACCCTGCAAAAACTGGGGCTTACCTCCTACGAGGCAAAGGCATACACGGCCCTCGCGGCGCTAGGCCCGGCGACCGCGACTGAGCTCTCTATTGAATCTGAAGTTCCTAGGCCGAAGATTTACGGGGCACTGCAGAGACTGGAGGAAGAAAAGTGGATCACCGTGTCGAAAGGCAAGCCCAGCACCTACATCCCCCGATATCCGAGGGAAGTCGTCGAGCAGCGAAAGACGCTCTTCTGTTCCGAGCTCGACCAGCTTTCGAACGAGTTGACCTCGTTGTACGATCGACAGATCGAAAATGAGTCTCTAAATGCGCTCCTAATACGGGGCTTCGATAGCATTTCAGCGAAGATGATGGAGATGATGGATCGGACGCGGCGAAGCATCATGATAATGGGAACGTTCGTGTCGCCGGTTGAAATCGAACAGCTCAACAAGAAGATCATAAAAGCGAAAAAGAAGGACGTTACCGTGCGTATCCTCGTCATCACATCGCGTTCGAAAGAGAGCGAAGCCGCCATCATCAAGGCTTTCGGGCCGATAAGAAACGATGTCAGGCTACACGCCCCCCAACTTGAGGACCCTAACAAACTTGACGACCGATATGGCGACGACGGTTCTGGAATTGCAAGGTGGGTGATTACCGATCGTCGGGAAATTCTGCTAGCGCTTACGAGGGCCGATGAGAAGGTACCTGACTTGGACAGCGCCATTGCGATGTGGGTATCGAATGCGTCGATCGCCCAGTATTTGATGCGCCCGCAAGTCTTCGACAAACTGTGGGAGGACTCAGAGCAGATAGAGCAAATCAACTAAACTGGTGTGCGGCCGAGATCCCTAAACTGTGTTTTAAAGTCCAAAAAAAGGGTAGGAAAAAGTAGGTACAACTCGTTTCTATTTCGCTGATGCCACTTCGACAATTTTGGTCATGGCACCATTTATTTGCGCATTGAAGCTTTCTTAACGCTAGCCGCCTGGAATAACGGCCATTTGACGTTATTATCAACGTCAGAAAAAAACGATCAAGCTATGATGTACCGTGGTTCATGTAAAAAACAACGAAGCGTCAAGAGAATGAGACGAGGCATGCCGGCCAAAGCAAACAACCCCGACCCATACAGATTCTCGACAAGGGTGTGTCGAACGTCTCCCGATTTAACGTTTGGGATTCCCTTATTGTTTTTTCTGCCGTCGACTTCCCTCTTTTGTGGCTCTCATCCGGCGTAGAAGGATGACGGACGATCCAATCGGGGTATCAGGCAGTGGCTCGTGCACGATGGCGGGCCACAAGGCGAAGTCTGCACTCGATGGCGGCGCGCGGAAGTAAATCCTCCAGAAAATGGCGTAAGTGGACGCCTAAAAAGAGCGTGTGGGATTAGATGCAGATCCCGTAGCCTTTGCCCAAACGCGAACATTTAAGGGTTCACGCACGTTTCTACGACCTAACAGTTTTTGGCACTGGGGCGGCACAGAGGTATAACAGAGTCCTGCGAGGCGCATATGGGCAACGCATTTTGGCTTGGGATAGTTGGAGGAGTTTTCGGTATACTCACCGTCGTCCTCGTCGTTCTGCTCGGAGGAATGGGCGAGGCGTTTGACGCAATTCTAGGGTCACAGCCCTACACGAACGCAGCAGGGGCAGCACTCTTATTCTCATTAGTCGGAATCGCCGGCGGCGTACTCGAAAACCGAAAAATCTTCGGCGCAGCTCTGATGATTATCGGAGCGTTCGGGGCTCTGATATCGATCGCTTTTTTAAGCGCTCTTAGCTTTGGACAGTTCGTGGCAGCCCTCATTCCGCTCGAGGTTCTGATATCGATCAGTCTTTTCGGCGTTCTTACCTTCGTACTATTCCTCCTAGGGGGCATCCTCATTTTAACGCACGCGCCTGATACACAGTAGGCGCTGAAATGCCGTATCACGGGGTCGTCTCTTCAGAGGTAGCGCAGCCAACAATAACACTTATAGTATCTCGCCGCCTTTTTTTAGCTAAGCAAATGATAAAAAAGTTGTTAGCTATCATAATGCTCGTGATGGTTGCTTCGTTGTCAATCGCGGGTTGCACGTCATCAACTAACAGCAGCCAAACGTCAAGCAGCGCATCACAAACGGCATCAACCACAGCACATACGACGACTTCTGCTGCAGCGTCAGCAACGCCAGCGCCGCCACACTTGAAGGTGCTGTTCTTCTATGAGACGAACTGTCCCTACTGCCAAGCGCTGGAGCCACACGTGACCAAACTTCAAAAGACGTATGCTGCGAAGGCCCCCGTGCAGTCGATCGAGAACTATGCAAGTCCACTGGCCAGCCAGTACAAGGTGTCGTCAGTCCCGACACTGATCCTACTGAACAACGGCCACGAAGTAGGGCGTTGGGTCGACGTCACGAATACCACGCAGATTTCAGCTAAAATTAATAGCCTGCTCCGCGCGGGCTAGGATGAACGCAGCGTAACGGAAAAGTACATCAGGTCGGACGCACCCTGATGGAAGCGCTTGTTTCTGGGTCCAAATCCGACGCTGAACAAGCAGAGCGGATGAAGCTGAATGAGCCGACGTTCGCGCGTTCCGTCCCACGTTGGTCGTAGCACGAACACTGTGCCCGATCCCCGCGTGCACGTCGCCTTTTATATCGACGGCGGATTGATCCGCTAGGAAGCCTAATTAGTTTCTGTTGGTTGGTGTGCAGCACTACAAAAACAAATGGGGTTACCTTCCTTTTTGGCAAGGTGTCGAAGACAGGTTTTGTCTATACGTGTCGTTTGTTGCAAAAGTTCAGGACTATCACGACAGAAAGAATAACGCGCAAACAGTTGTCATAATCGGCTTATATGCGACAATCGTCATAACAATGATAACTCAGGAGGCATAGTGAACACCCTTATCGTCTACAAGTCCTACCATCGCATGAACACCGAAAAGGTCGCAAAGGCTATGGCGGAGGCCATGAACGCGCAGCTCACTAAGGTTGAGGACGCACGGCCGGAAGCGCTGGCAGAGTACGACCTCATCGGCTTTGGCTCGGGCATCTACGGGTTAAAGCACCACAAGGCGCTGATCGACCTGATCGAAGCCATGCCGGCGATGGACAAGAACGTATTCGTTTTTTCGACCTGCGGCAACCTTCGAGAGGTCAACCACAAGCTCATCAAAGAGAAGCTTACAGAGAGAGGCTGTCACATCGTCGGCGAGTTCGCGGGCGCGCTGCGATTGAACAGAGACTGGAAAGGGGCGCTCGCATTCATTGGCGGTAAAAATAAAGGGCATCCAGACGAGAAGGATCTGGAGAATGCCCGTGCGTTTGCGAAGGGCCTTTTGGGTACGTCGTCGACCACGTCGTCGCTGTAGGCAATCCGTTCTCGTCTAGATGATCGTCGCCGCGACACTGGCGGCAACCCGAGTTCAAAGTTTGTCATCACCCTAAACTGGAATTAGCGCGGACGTATTGACGAGCGACGATTCAGCGGGTAAACTTCATTAAACGAACAATGCATAACAGAGCAGTCTAAAGCGGCACGCAGACTGTTTATGGGAGAAAGAGAAAATGAAAAAACACCTCATTTTAGTGCTCGTTGCTCTGGCGGGTGTAATGGTGATGGTTGCCGGATGCACATCATCGTCAAATACGAGCCCCAGTCCGGCTAATAGTACCGTTACTAGTACCGCGAGCCAAAATCCCGTCGCTATCCAGAATTACGCGTTCAGCCCGTCGACGCTCACGATTCAGAAAGGGGCGAATGTGACGTGGACAAATTATGATTCGGTCCAGCATCATGTTGTTTCGGATTCGTCGGCGTTTTCATCGCCTCTCCTCAATAAAGGCGACACGTACACGCATCAGTTTAACAACACAGGCTCATTTTCATACATCTGTAGCATTCACCCATATATGAAAGGAACAATAGTAGTTGCGTGATGGGTCGCAAGATCGCTGATGATTCACGCGAGGCCTCCTTATCTTCACCAGAAAGGCGATTCGCCTGGCCGGTGCGCGTAACGCCTCTTTTCTTTATTTTCCTTATTGTGGTGAGTGCAGCAGTTAACGGACAAACAGGCACAGGCGTAGGAACCGCCCATGTTGATTTCGGCACGGTCGGACGCGGAGGGAGCGCAGAGCGAGACGTGATACTCTACAACCGCGGCAACAATTCGTCGTTCACTTATTCTGTCAACTTCACCAATGTTACGAACACAAGCGGACAGCTAACGGCGACGCCCTCAAGCGGGGCAATCGCTCCAAAATCAAACGTAACCGTAGCCGTGAGGCTTGACGTGCCGAGCGACGCCAAGGAGGGCAATTTCAGCTCAAGCATGGTCGTTAATACGTCAACGGTCTTCCCAGCGCTAAACGCTAGCATCACTTACACAGTCCAAGGCAACGCACCCTCACCAGCGCAAGGCGTGGACGTGCCTCTTATTGCTGGGGCTTTTGGAGTCTTTGCGCTCGTGGCTATTGGAGCGATTTATATTATCTTATTCAGGGGAAAATGATGACCGACACTGGCACCGATATTGAAACGACACGCTTAAACTACTAAACCGCCATTTTGCGTTTTGATTCAATCTACGGGCTGATAGTGTTATAGGCAGCACCCGTGCTAACCAAGCACGTAGTCACGGTTCGAGTCCGCGTCAGCGCACTTAAAAGGAAGGACAAGAGGGGCAACTCTCTTGATTTTTTTTGTCCGGCGCTCAACCTTACCGCGATGCGCTCTCCCTGTCCGCGTCGCCTTGTCTACCGATAATCTTACCAAGCATAAGGCGCTTACCTAATGGGCTAAGATACGCTTGACGGCTTTTTTTCTCCCGTTCCTCCGTCTCCACAGTTCTGAGACTTGAAAGGAGTGCATCGAGTGCTTGGGTATCATCGAGACTCATCTCGGACTCCTCATAGACTTTTGTTTTGACTTCTGAAAGCGCACGGCTCAATAACTCCGCGTCGCTGCCCGTTAAAAATAACCCATTTTCGATCATTTTCTCCCTCCTTTATCGGTACTTCTCACATGAACACAAGCCATTATAGCGTGATCGATTTTTTCTGATGGCAATATTAGCTTCTAAATGCCCGTCATTCAGCGTGAAGAACGTTAAGCAAACTTCAATAGGTAAATGACCGCACTCAAAGAAAGTTGCGTTCACGACCCCTCATACGCATAGCCGTACTCGCGACACTGATGCATGTGCATCTGAATTCTCTTGATAATTCGTCGCAACTGCTAACGTGCACTGTTGGGTAGCCAGCTGTCGTGCACGCGGTCTCGCAGGTATTGGTACGATTCCCAACTGGTCGAGCACTTCCTTAAGAGTTTTTCGGCAGCCATATCGGCACAATCGTTTTTGTAGTCCGCGATTTCAAGGATGAGCTCATCGACCTCTAAACAGGCGTTGTTCACAGGGCAAGATAGTGGACCTATCTGGGTAATTTGTTAGCTAGAAGCTCACAGAAAGTAATAGGTGGAGTGCGCACGCTGCCAAGAACAGGACCTGTGTTGTTTGTGAGACTAAAACACACTGCTTGGGGATCCGCAGTTCCTGCACGAACTCACTCATTGAAAAATCAATCGAGAGCCTACGCGCTTTAGATTGCAATGATCTCGATTTAGAAGCGTACTTCGTCATTGACAACAGCGGAAAAGACAGCAGCCCTCTCTACGGACTCATGCCGCCGCATTTCCACATATCTTTGCCAGCCGTGAGACAGCAACGCTATTCTTCATCAGGCTGCAGCGCACCTAACCCTATTCGTGGCCGTCTCGAGGTATCTTCAGTCGGCGGCCGCACCACTAGCCTAAGTTCGGCAGCGATCTGGACGGCTTTCGTGCGGTAACTGTAGCGCGTCAAGCGCGTCGTCCGTTGTCGCGTAGAATGCCTGGCGCAGCTCGACCGAATCGATGTGGTCGGCATCAATACTGCCGAGCGGCGTTTTTTCGGTCTGTATCCCGCCCGATGGATCGCGATACTCGTGTATGAGTGTGGCTTGGAGGTACCACTCACCGCGACCTGGACGCAGCTCTGATGAGATGGGCTCGTATTCGGCACTGACCGAGTACCAGCCAGGTTGGTCGTTGTTAGTCACGTTCTCTTGCCCATGAGATGCGTCCTAAATCGTCGATCGCCGTGCTTCGCTAAGCTTTTCTAGCAGCAGCTTGCCAAACCGCACGACGTCGTCCTTATTTCGATGGTCCAGAACTTCGTATCGCTTCCCCAGCCGTTCAAAAAAATCTTCCATTGTGTGTCGGTCGTGTTCGTTGAGCACGCTTATGTCGAAGTATCCGCCGAAGATTCCGACGGCGAGGACATCCGGTGGTGCGTACTCGCGGAGCTCCTCGGCATAGGTCTCGCTCTTCTCGGTAAGCAGTTCGTCATAGACGAAGAAGAGGGCCACGTTCTTTTGATTCAGCGCTTCGCCGTGATCGTGCAAGAACTGCGTTACGCTGGATAACGGCGCGTCAGTGTAGATCGGTGATCCAATTACAACAAGATCGTAATCCAAACTAGCTACGTCCGCGACATTTGCTATATCGCACTCCCCTGCTACGGCCTCACACAACCAGCGCGCGATCGTCGCGGTGGTTCCGTATCTGGTGTCATATGCGATCAAGGTCTTCATGTGTTATCCCTTCACGGAGCGCGTCGATAAAAAGGTTCGCACCGAATTCGGCCCAAAAAAGCCCGGCATTTTGTGTCAACCGATTACCTCGTCACGCCAAGGTGCTTCGTGTCCCTACATCGTTTTGACCGGAGACCACTTGCTCCGTACGCGGACGCCCCTTCATGCCCTTTGCTTTAAGAACGAAGCCGAAAAAATTATGAGGAGGTGCTCGCGTAGCGGGGAGCTTTACAGGGCAAATGGCCACTTGACGATCGTAAGCTGTTTATGTGTCGCAAAAAGAACACGACGCAACTAAGGCTGTCAACCGCCCCGCGTAATTCTAAAAAAGTCACACGGACTTATTTGGACCAAGCATCGACCCATTCTCGGAGCGGTTTCACAGCCTTAGAAATGCTAACCGAGGCAATTATACTCTAGCTAAAACCTATTTGAAGCTTTATTACAAATTTAGTACGTTACGATCGTCCCATCCGCTGTGCTCTTCACAGTGACGTCACGCTAGTCCCTGATATAGCGCGGACGACGGTACTCCTCACAATTCGCTACTTGTTGCCCAATTTACCTATTTAGCTTAATTTTGAAATGACGAGCAATTTATTTACCGTCTTCCAATTCCTGGTTGTTGCTACGGTTCTCAGCTTCGTTTCGAACATGGCATTGTTCAGCTTTGTCCTAGCATACCCGTTCGGACAATAGAGATACACTTCTGTGCCAACAATGACGAACTTCTCACCTTGGCCTGGTTTTATGTCGAGGTTTGACGCGATCGTTTCGTCCGGCCTGTCTAACAAAAAGGTGACATACCGCTTGTCAGCCCGTGCATTTGCGTTATCGATCAGCGGATTATTTTCGATGATCGTCTCGAGTTCCCGCTGCGTCCTGATGAGCACGTTTGTCGAAAACCCAAAGGTGTTGCTCAACTTTTCTTCAACACACGGGGCGATTTTTGCAGCTTCCCCGCGCATGCAGTCAAAAATGACGTTGCCACTCTGAGCGTACGTTCTTACGTTTTCAAAACTCAGCGATTCAAAAACCCTTTTTACATCCGCCATCGGCGCGATTTTTCGACCGCTGACGTTGATTCCGCGCAACAACGCAAGGTATCTCACCGCTTCACGCCCTCCTCTGGTTGCTTAGCTGCACGGTCAGCACGCTTGACGAGATTCGTGCACTAGCGAACAGGCCCACGCTCGTGCTGCTTTCGTTATTTCTTCGCGCAAGTGCTAACCCTGATCGGCGTGTCTCATAGCCCACGGAACCCACACGAGGACCTCTATTACCCCCGCAACGGCGAATGATATCAGAACGACACCTATGTTTTGCAGAATGCTGAAGCTGCTTGCATAATAAAAAAGCCATAACGCGAGGAAAACGAGCCACGCGAACGGCACGGCGATAGACTCATATATCCTCCTCGGCTCTGGTTGTTGGTTGCTCATCTCTGAATCCCCCAGATTTTTTAACTGGATAGTTGCACGATATTACCCCTCATTACTGTTTCTTTTTGATGGTCGGATTGTTTACGCGCAGCGCACGTTTCTGTTAGAAACAGCGGTTTCAGAACAGCATGCATCGCAAGACTTATTCGGGTACGTCTCGCCTGTAGAGCTGCAATGAAGGCACTATTGCTGCGCGTCGGTATTGATAAGGGGTGTGGTGGGACGCTCGCCCCCATATTTGACGATGGATCGTTCGAGTTTGTCCCGATTCCCGAGAGCGTTCCGGCACCGGGCGCCGCGACGTTTAACGATAGGATTGGGAGAAAGGGCAAGCGCCTCTCAGCCTACGTCCCGTCGAGCATTAAGAACGCGCCGATGCACGAAGACCCCGAGTTTCTGACCTGCACATACGGCGACCCCACGTTGAAGCGTTATTACCTGCTGAAGCTCGTTAAAGGAGATCTGCTCGTGTTCTATGCTGGCTTACAGCCATTTGCGACTGCCAAATACAACGAAGCTCTTTACATCATCGGATATTTCGACGTGGACAACGTCACGGAGTTTAACAAGCTATCAGAAGCTGAGCTCACAGAAAGCCTTCAGCGGTACAGGCACAACGCACACGTGAAGCGCCGAAATTCCTTACGCGATCTTGTTATAGTAGCGGGTGCAGGGAATAGCAGACTTTTAGACAATGCGATACTGATCAGCCAAAAGAAACCAGATAGGAGAGGACGACCAATGCACGCGCTTTCTCCTGAAATGGAAGCATTGCTTGGAATATCGGGGTTCATTCAACGCAGCATTCCGCCCCGATTTGTCGCCGAACAGCGAAACGTCCGCAATTTGATGGCTCTGCTTGCATCAACTAGGCTATAAAGAACAACGAAACCACAATTCTTTTTTAATTTCTAGTGCTCTTTGACCACGGTTTCATCAGGATTGAACAATTTATCGATAACAGTTAGTTCGGGTTTGTCTTTCATCTGAAAATCTCGTTCCAGTCCTTTTTCATACTTACGATGGTATAATCGTTTTCCTGAGCAATGGCGAATACTTTCTCTGCTCCATTTTCATACGCATATTCGCGTTCCTCATCGTCGTGGTGTATGAACAATCTGAATTTGGCAGATTCCAGCATTTCTATATCTACGTCACCATTCCCCGCTGCAAAAACAGGTAAGCGTCCAGTTTGGGCGAATATGTGCTCGACTTTTCCGGGACCTAGAGCAATTCCTCCAAGAGCTTTGTCAACCCTCGTTAACGTGCCCTTATTGTATTCATACTGGGAAGCTGTGCCTATTACGTTCTCCTTGAAGATGCCCCATGTTTCCTCAGAGATCACACGCATGAAATCACGACCGCCGCCAGAGCACACAAACACCCGGTATTCGTAATTCTTCAGCAAGTCGAAAAGCTCTAATATAGGCTTGTACACCAGTTTGGTGAAATTAGCTGCGAATTTCTCTTGTTTTACGGTAGCAAAAAACTCTTTCACTTCAGCTTCAAACTCATCGGGAGTTTTTCCAGTCCACTCCCGTGCAAAAGCACCTTCAAGAGCCATAATAACCTTATGGTCTTGTTCAATTGCCTTTTGAAAAAACGTCTCGTCTCTTTCGAGAATGGCCTTGTAAGGCTGCGCACTCACCAAAGAAGGAGTATTCTGGGCTGTTATGGCAAAGACTCTGAACAAGAAATCAAGAAAGGCCGGCATCGGCCGCTCTACCCACAATGTCCCATCGTTATCGAACGTTGCGATGCGGTCTGCAGGTTTAACATAGTTCGGACCTTGTTCTATGGACGATTTTAGAAAATCAAGGATGGATTGTTTTACTGGCCCATCATTCCAGCTTTTAAGCGTATCTTCATTCAAAATTAACGCCATTCCCCTGACTTTTCAATTTTGAGCATTTTTTTAATTACTTGTAGATTTTATTTCTTGAAAATCAGATTCTGCTTATAGGCTTATTTTGAATTTACATTTAAGATTTCTTTTATCTTGTCCTCAGTGCAGTTCTATGATTTTTTTTTTACATAGTACAGTCCGAAGCCTGTCCAAGGGTATTCTTCTCGAGCGTGGAACCTTCTGAATACTTCGAAGATTTGTTGTTGCTGCTTGGAATCCCTACGCCACTATCAGCGCGGTAAATATCCATTCTTTGTCACCGTTCTATGCATGTGCAAAATAATAACTGTAGTAAAACCCTGAAAAGAGAGCCAAATAGAAAGACTGTGTGCGCAAGCAGCAAAAAGACCTATCTCCATGCTGGCCCTGGAGAAAGAAGAGAAGTACGCATGACACAAGCTGAGGATATCGAGCACGAACGGGCGATCAAACGAGAACTTGAAGAACTGCCCGAAGCGGAGAGAGAGCGCTTTGAGCGGATCAGAACAGCACAAAGAGAGAAACACGGAAAAGAGACTCCTGAACAACTGCATAGCGCATTGCACACCATTCGACGCTACGTATACGAACGGCAGGGATTGGACGGCATAAAAGAGGGGGACTTCGCACGTTTCCGCAACGCTCGTCTAGGTATAGCGTTACTGCTTGAAGAAGAAGCCGAGAAGGACGGCGAAAAACTGAGAAAGGCGCTGGCGACTCATCTCGAAATATGCTTTATAGACTTAAACGGTCCACAATACAGCACAACAGGCGAACGAGAACGTTCCAACGAGACCCCTTTTGAGCCACGCCAAAGCCTTCTGACAAGTGACATTGTGGACATCACCAATGTCTACATAGAGCGACTCGGCTTGACGAGAGCTGAGACGGAAGCCCTGTTTCATAAACACAATAGCAAACATCTCAGTGGGTTAACCATGCCTCTGTCGATAGACGAAGGCTGGAATCAGTTGGAGCCCCAGCTGGTTTTCAAACGCGATTGATTGCCACAAAATCGCCCGAGGTTATACGTCGACCTTGTCGACGTCGCGCTGCTTCCTTCTTACAAAGGCCTGTTCGTCTATGCGTAAGATGGCGTCGTTACATAGGGTGGAGCGATATTGGCCAGCTCAAGAGCGATCAGCTGGCTGTTCGACGCCAATGCTTCTAGCGCCTTTAGGACGCAAGACCACGTTCAGAAGAGGGATGGCAGGAGCGGCGGATTAACGCGTTTTTTACTCTTTTTTCGTTCCTCCAAACTGCTTAAGGCAGTATTCATATCTCTCAGGGTTTTTTACGGAAGGGTGGTCGCGGGACCTTGAACACGGAGTAGTAATATGTTTGAGAGGGGTGCCTGTGCTTGGATCCATTGTAGATTCGACACCTGTTATTCTCCCTCCCGTCGGGCAACCAGGGCAGATTTTTGGTTCACTCATTAGTTTCTGACCTCCCGTACATGATTGGCTGGGTGTTCTTTGGGTGATCCTTTTAGCCATTCGATCGTGAGCCACATAAACTTCCTAAGCGCCATACGTCCTCTTTTGGAGGCTTCTCTACTAATCTCTTACTACCTTCCTAGCAGATTTTCATCGAGAAAATGGCGCCACCCCCCACGTCCAAAAAAGAACTACCTTATAAAGCGCTTCTTTCAACGAATGCTATATCCAGAAAGAGGGATTTCCCAATTGACGGTAGCGAGGGCTAGCTCAGCTCGCTCAATTTGCGGATGATTGCGTGTCTCTCGGGTTTTTTCGGCTAAAGAGGGAGGTTTATACCCCCTGGCATCTGCCGAGCGCAACCTTACACAAAGTGCAGCTCACCAACGAGACGCAGATTCACTCCTCAAGGGGCGTAACGTAGCAGGATGCCCGCTTGCTGTTAATGAGCTTCTGTTCGTGAAAAAGGCGCGCGGTAAGGTGGTACGTACCTTCTTCACTGGCGTGGAGCTCGCTTACGAATCGCTTCGTGCCGCCTCCTGCGATGAAGTCGATATCGAACACGTCCATGAGCTTGTGTGCTTTCGACGGGGGAATTGCTGCGATTTCGAGCCGTAGATCCGACACGTCGCGGTGGGCGTGAACGACCGTTGCCGTCGCGATTGTTTCTTCAAGCGCCCAGTAGGGCCGATCCACGAAAAAGGTCTCGATCTCAGCGGGATCTTCAATGAGTCGAACCTCGTGATCCGGAGAGTACCAGCTCATGAAAACACCGTAGCGGTACGCTGTAACGTGCAGATAAACCCATCCACTGTGGTTCGCAAAAACGTGAAAGTTGAGCACTTCCGTGTCTTGCGGGCGCAACTCTTTCACGAAATGAAACGAGCCGCTTGGCATGACGTCGATATCGTGCGTGTTATGGGTATACAGCGTGGCACGTACGTCGACGAGGGGGTCCGTTGAAACGTTCCTCAGCTGGACGCTGATCCAGTGGCGCCCCCGGTCGAGCTCCTTAGGCGTAGTGATTGCCTCGAAGGGATACTTGCGTCGTTCCTCTCGCTCTTCCCTAGCGATTCTTTTTTCTTTTTTCTTTTCGTCGCTCATGGTATCATCAAATCATGTAGCGCGTCGACGCTGATAAGCCAGACGCAAGGAAAAAACAGATCACGAAGAAGAAACACGCTACGCTATCAAAGCTCGGATCTCCCTGAAAACCGTGACCTACTCTCTGCTTGCTTGACTAAAAAACGAAATTGCGACTAAAAGAAGGCACTCTCGGCATCTGCTAAGCGCACTCGGCTAAGAAGCTTGAGCCGGAGCCTAGAACGGACCCCGGCAGTTTGCTACACCACTGCCCGTAAGGAGAAGCCGTTGTGGTGTTGCGGGAGTACGGCAGTCCGAGGGGACATAAGTGTTTCTTTTTATGCGGACGCCGCCTCGTTAGGCCGGCATCTGAGATGCGCAGGGCAGCTCGAAGGCCAGTTAACCCTCCGCCGATGATGAGAACATCGTGGTGACGAATCACTGCTGGCCTCCATTGCGCGTTCTACGGAGACTCACTGCTCATTGAATAGTCATTTTAGGCCAATTTTCTTCCTAATTACCTTCATCCTCACGCCGAGCAACACGGGGATACACCATCTTCGCCGGATCGACCACACGATCAAATTCGTCTTCTGTCATACAGCCAAGCCCTATAGCAGCTTCTTTAATCGTTAAATCATTATCGAGCGCATAGTGGGCGACTTTTGACGCTTTATCGTAGCCGATAATAGGGCTAATGGCAGTTACCAACATGAGCGATCGTGCCAAGAAGGTGCTAATCTGCTTTCTGTTCGGTTCAGCTCCCTCCACCAGGAACAACCGGAAGTTGCGGCACCCATCTGCCATAATTCGGATGGAATGCATGATGTTGTAGATTATTAGTGGTTTGTACACATTCATTTCGAGATAACCACCTCCACCCCCTAAAGTCACTGCCATATCGTTCGCCATTACCTGCACGGCCACCATAGCCAACGCTTCACACTGAGAGGGGTTGATCTTCCCGGGCATAATAGAAGAACCCGGCTCATTGGCGGGAATACTAAGTTCGTTTAACCCACAGCGCGGCCCGGAACTTAAGATCCGAATATCGTTAGCAATCTTGTATAGGGACGTTGCTAGGGTTTTTAGGGTGCCGCTGAGCATGACGAGGGCGTCATGAGAGCCTTGGACAGCGAATTTGTTTGGCGCAGTTACAAACGGAAGCCCAGTTAGTTTTACGATTTGAGCCGCCACTTGCTCGTCAAATCCCGGAGGAGCATTAATTCCCGTCCCTACGGCAGTGCCGCCCAACGCCAAACGATATACTTCGTGCACATTGGTGTCTAAACGGTCGAGATTGTCATCCAACAACCCCACATAGCCAGAGAATTCCTGCCCAACGGTAAGGGGGGTAGCATCCTGCATATGGGTGCGGCCCACCTTTACAATTTCCTTCCACGCTTCCGCCTTGGCGTGTAATGCGTCACGTAACTGTCTCACGGACGGTATTAATCGTTGATTCGTCTCTTTTGCCGCGGCAATGTGCATGGCCGACGGAAATGAGTCATTTGAAGACTGCGACCTGTTAACGTGATCATTGGGATGCACCGGTATTTTACTGCCTAGGGGATTTCCGGTTAGCTGGGAGCAGCGATTGGCGATAACCTCATTTACATTCATGTTGAAATGAGTCCCGCTTCCTGTCATCCATACGTAAAGAGGAAACTGGTCCTGGTGCTGACCGGCTAGAATCTCATCACACACTTTAACTATCAAATCCCGGCGGTCCTCGGTCAACTGGCCGAGCTGGAAGTTTACTATGGCTGCCGCTTTCTTTAATATGGCGTAAGATTCAATCATCTCTCGCGGCATCAAATCGGCCGCGATACTAAAATGCTCCAACGAACGTTGCGTTTGCGCCCCCCACAACTTATCAGCAGGAACGTTAACTTCACCTAAACTATCAATCTCCTTGCGGAACTCATTGGCTATATCAACCCCTCCCAAACCGGCTTTATTCTTTGATTTCAAATTGTTTTTCTGGTTTAACTAGGAAATGATTTTCTCGGCAAAAAATCTGTCTAATTGGAGGACGTGCGCTAACGATTTCGGCTGCGTGGCAGATCGCTATGTTAAGGCCTCAGGCTCAAGAGAATTCAGTCCTAAGCAACAGCTATGTTATAGCTTCATATTCTGGACGTTCGTCTAGCTGTTCCCTGCGAATCTTATCAAGGAAGCGCCTGTCCTCGCTGGCATCAGCAATAATGAAAAGTTTCCGTGTATCTACGTCGTTTTCAAGCAGTATAACCTCGTTACGATCAGATCGCACGATATAGGACCGGTCGAATTGATACACCCGGTCAAAGGCCGTGAGCGCGTGAGTCCGGACTTCGGGTCCCGTTAACGACAAATCTCGAGGTCCTAACCGAATAAACTTGTGAGCGAGATATACGCGGGCCGGCGTTTCTATCGGCCACACTGCATTGATCTCTTCTGATTGTCTTCTTGTGCGCATGAGCACCTTTAGGACTTCCTTTCCTTTGTGCTCTTTTACCTGTTCCCACTTTCTCGAGAACCGCACTTTTTCGCGTGCGACAATCCAGGTTGCAATCAGCGAGTTGAGAAGATCGATTTTTTGCGTGCTATTTTTGCCGGGAACGAGCTCAAGCACAGGAAATTCATCGGCGGCAAAACGCACTATAACATCTTCGTATGGGATCTGTCGAAATTTCAGCAGCGGTCCTAGGACGCTTGGGAGTGCATAATAAGCAAGTGGGGACATATACAGGTGATCCGCCACTGCATTGACGTGTTTGATCACTTCTGGAGAGAGCCGTTTCGTGTGACTGTGATGACGAACAGCCCACACGGCAGCGGCTTCTTCCAATGCCTCTTCGGGCCATTCAGATGCTTTTCCCCGACCTTTCTGCACAGGCTGTGGCGGTTTGTCGCGAATGGTCCCCTCAGTGTAAGCCCACCGCTTGATTGTCCCCACTGGGACTTGAATTCCGCCTAGCTTCAGCAAGCTGTCAACGAGCTGCTCTATGCGCATATGAACCTCGATGGGGTGCTAAACACGTGATTAGCCTCATTTTAGTGTTCTCGAAAAATAGATTTATGCTTCATTAAGAATATATAACATAGCCCACCTATAATAAACTATGCCAAAAAAACGGGGACTCCCAGAAGTTCAATTCATCTCGTTGTCCCCGACCGGCAATGGTGAAAAGAAATGACTAGAACAAAACCTGAAGGAGGAACGAAGAGGACCATGATAGATGACTAATCTGTGGGATAGACTCCCAAATGAACGCTCAAAAGCATATTACCTTTTTTGCAGGTTTAGAGACCTGGGGCCTACTCGCTCACTTAGGAAGCTTGCGCGCGTCGAGGATAGCGACTCGAAGCCACTAGCAAGCCTCGTCAATCTCAAGAGTTACAGCCGCGAGTATCAGTGGTTCGCGCGCGCTCGCTCGTACGACGACTATCGAGCGGAAAAAGAACGCATCGATAACGAACGGCTCATCCTCGAAATGAACCGACGACAGGCAGAAGACGGTCGTTTTTTCCAGCATATCGCTGTAAAGAGCCTTAAGGAGCTTGAGCCGGAAAAATTGCGTCCCGCCGACGCGGATCGCCTGTTTAACACAGGGGTAAAGACGGAACGCCTCGCGAGAGGCGCACAGACTGAAGCAGTGAACGTGGATGTGAGTACAAATGTCAAATTCGCACGGGAGAGCATCGCCGACCCTGAAAAGCGGAAGCTCTGGGCAGATACGCTCAGACGCTTTGCAGATCGCACAGATGAGTCCCGCCGGTCTGGCGATGATGAGTGACAAAACGTGGACGCTCGCGCGACACCTCAGCGTCATCGATGAGAAGCTGATGGCAGTTGCCGGCGGAGACATAAAACGGCTCATGCTGTGCGTGCCACCACGTCACGGCAAGAGCGAGCTTGTCTCACACTATTTCCCGGCGTGGTATGTGGGCCTCTTCCCCGATCGGCGCGTCATCCTCACCTCCTACGAAGCTGACTTCGCGGCGTCGTGGGGACGTAAGGCGCGGGACGCGCTTATTGAGTTTGGCTCGGTCTTCGGGGTACGCGTGAATCGGGATAGCGCCGCTGCCAACCGCTGGGATATTTACGGGCGCGCGGGGGGCATGGACACCGCTGGCGTAGGCGGTCCGATCACCGGAAAGGGAGCGAACGTTTTGATCATCGACGATCCCGTTAAGAACGCTGAAGAGGCGAACTCAGTCGTGA
>Ga0224522_1000248_pt1 | contig 22994 bp, 19 predicted proteins | sample CFST25metaG_FD_182733 | JGI IMG/M metagenome (GOLD analysis project Ga0224522, IMG submission 182733) | Peat soil microbial communities from Stordalen Mire, Sweden - C.F.S.T25 | ecosystem: Environmental > Terrestrial > Soil > Wetlands > Peat | place: Sweden: Norrbotten County, Stordalen Mire...
GGCATATACTACCCGTGTCGGCGAAGGTCCTTTCCCTACTGAACTTTTTGATGACTACGGCAAGAAAATATCCGAAATCGGTGCAGAATTCGGCGCTACTACAGGAAGACCCCGCAGATGCGGCTGGCTTGACCTAGTTGCCCTTAAATATGCCTGTATGATTAACGGAGTTACTGAACTCGTTATTACAAAATCAGATGTGCTCGATTCTTTCGACGAAATCTTCTTATGCACAAATTATAAAATGGGCGATATTTTAACGGAGGATTTCCATACAAATGTGAATTACCTCAAATTCGCAAAACCCTTGTATAAAAAGTTTAAAGGATGGAAGTCAACTATTAATAAAATAAGAAAGTTCGATGATTTGCCCTCAGAATATAAAGAGTATATAAAATTCATAGAAGACTATGTCGGGATTGACATAAAATACGTCTCAACCGGAGCTTCCAGAGAAGAAATAATCATTCGATAATTCCGAATTATAAATGCTGAATGAATTACAAAAACTCTTCTATTCATAATTTGCGCTCTTTGCATCCCGATGAACGAAGTGAATCGGGGCAGAATTCTTAATTCAGTATTACTCTACTTCGTTTCCGTAAATTCAGCGTCCTTTATCACAGGTTCATTTACCATCTGAGCCGGAGTTTGAGGCGGTGTCGGTGGAGGCTGAGTTTCACCAACAATATTAATCTGCCTTGTTTCTTTTTTCTTCCTGTCCAGTAAAACATCAAAAGAAACCGCACCTGCACCCGAAAACATTACGGTTAATGTACAGGCAAGCATCAGTAAATTATATGCAATCGGAGAAATACTGTATGCCGGCACATTAACATAAAGCTGACTGTATGAAAAAATAAATACCAGTTCGAAAATACTTAAGACAAAGCTCGTCAGCGGAGTCATAAATCCAATCAGAAAAAACGCCCCGAAAAATATTTCTGCAAACGGAAGAATAAATCCGAAAATAAAAGAAAGATTATCGGATAATATTCCCAGAGATTTTACGTAACCTATAAAGGCTTCAACATTCATAGCTTTCTTTGCTCCTGCAACAATAAATATCATACCTATTACAAAACGGATTAAAAAAATACCGAATGAAGAATTCCCTCTTGCTTTAAATATAAGTCCCATAGTTTTTTATTTTATTAATTATAATTTAAATAATATATTAAATTCTTACAATATATTTAACTTTTTTACCTTAATATTGTTTCCTATTTTGTATTATGAACAACAAAGATATAACAGTAGTTGTAGCTATGAGCGGAGGTGTTGACTCTTCCGTTGCAGCAGCATTATTGCAAAAAGAAGGATTCAGTCTCATCGGAATTACAATGAAAACCTGGGGATTCGATGATTTTCCCGAAAAAGATTCGGGCTGCTGCTCCCTCGAAGCAATATATAATGCACGCAATGTGTGTAACCGGCTCAACATACCACATTATACGTTTGATTTTACCGAAAGGTTTAATGATACTGTAATAAAAAATTTTATAGATGAATATATGCTCGGAAATACTCCCAACCCGTGTGTTTTATGCAATAAAACCATTAAATGGGGGGCATTACTCGAGAAAGCTGAATCACTCGGAGCACAGTTTATTGCTACCGGCCATTATGCAAATTTAAATGAACTCAACGGAAGGTATTTTGTCTCTAATGCAAAAGATATAAACAAAGACCAGACCTATGCTCTCTGGCAGGTCTCCCAAAATGCTCTTAAAAAAACAAAATTCCCTCTTGGTGAATATACAAAAACAGAAATAAGAAAAATTGCGGCAGAAATGAATTTAAAATCAGCTGATACTCCGGACTCGCAGGAAATCTGCTTCGTTCCCAATGATGATTATCGTACTCTGCTTGAAGTCCGCATACCTGACTTAAAAATAAAATTGAGTCACGGTGATATTGTTTATAAAGGCAAAAAAATCGGTGAACATAAAGGATATCCTTACTATACCATCGGACAGAGAAAAGGTCTTAATATAGCTCTTGGAAAGCCTGTATATGTTTCAAGAATTGACGCAGAAAATAACATTGTAGTTGTCGATGATGAAGAAGGATTATATAAAAAGGAATTTATTGCAAAAGATATAAACCTGATGAAATATGAAAGATTAGATAAACCCTTGAAAGCAAATGTAAAAATACGGTATAAAGATTCAGGCGCTCTTGCTACAATCGAACAAATTGACGATACACAAATAAAGGTTTTATTCGACGAACCGAAAAAGTCAATTACACCCGGACAGTCAACTGTCTTTTACGAAGGCAGTGATGTCATCGGCGGTGGGATAATAGAGAAATAATTCGGTTTTATTTCAAAGTATCTCCTGTATTAAAATATTTGTACGCAATGCCACAATATTCACTTGGAGTTAAATTTCCAATGTTGTTGTTCGAAATAAATTCATCTACACTTTTTACATTAAAATATTTTAATACATTCCATAGATAGGTTGCATTTTTTCTAAGTACAAAATTTGTATCATGAAAGAAAGGATAATTAAAACTAATGTTTTTTGTGTATAACTTAACATCATAAAACGGATTGTAGCATTTTAAATCAAAAACATACATTCCGGATTTATCGTCATCGCTTATTTTAAAACTTGTTTTATAATTTATATTTATTGCATTGTCTGAAGGTTCAAAAAGAGCCGGTAATGGTTTGCTACTTAAATATAAATTTATACCTGAAACTGGAATTATCAAATTACTCAAATGATAATACGAATAATCTGTACTCGATACTTCAATATCAAAAAAATAATATAATTTTTTATTATTTATAAACGGATAAAATACAGATGCATATTGTTGATTTGAAATAGCTGTTGTATATACTCCTTTAAGATTATTTGCTAAAAGGTTATTAAATGTAAATCCAAATCCCGATGTGTGATAATTCCAACGAGGTGGGTAATAAAATTTGACTTCTCTGACTTCATCAACAATTTTAAATTCACTTGAATCTAAAACTATATTGCTCTGTTCACCATTAATTACCGTTATTTGCCTTTCAGCATATCTATCAAAATAATTTCTTTCATAACCGCTATAATATGCGATTAAAAAAATATTAGCATTCATTGTCTCCTGTCCTCCGCTCCAATATACATATATGTTACCATCATACATCAGAGGCACATCTTGTCTATTCATTATTGTTCCGGTAGAATCATACGCCACAACGGCATATTTTTTAGAACTAATATTTATTGTATCGGGTGTCTTCAAATGTATAATTGAATTTCTATGCAAATTACTTTGTTCAATACTTTTCAATTTGATAGTGGGATTTATTATTGTCAATCCATTAAATACATAAGCAGTAGATTGAAGACTATTATCATTATTACCCGTAATATTTATTGTATATGGAAATAAAACTTTCGAAAAATGGAAACTTCCATCCAGAAGTGTTTTTGTCACATCAAATCCTTGATAGCGTAATAACTCTATATTAACATTTCCAATTGGATCCCCGTTAACATCACAAAGAAATCCGTTCACATCTTCAACTTGTGGCGTTCCCATAATTGTATCATCTTTATTACAACTTGAAAGTAACAATAAAAAGGCAGGTAATAAAATAAAAATAACTGCTTTAAAAACCATTAATGTTTTCATAAATTATATTTAATTTTATAAGCAGTCTATAAAATACTCATATATTGGTATGTATTTTAATTAAATATCATTAAAAACTTTTATAATTGCAAATTATTTATAAAGGTATAAAATAATATTAAATTTTATATTTCCGCTAGCCTCGCTGAACTTCGTTTCACAATTATATTTTCTTATCCGTCCTGTTAAGGAAGTTCCTAATTACAGGGTCGGTTGTTTCAACAAGCTCTTTTGGTGTGCCGTGAAAATAAATTTTTCCGTCTTCCATCATCGCAACTTTATCCGCAACGCTGTAAACCGTGAAAATATCATGAGTAACAACAACTGAAGTTACTTTCAGCCTGTCTGCTAATTCCTTTATTAGTCCGTCGATAGAATCACTCATAACCGGGTCAAGACCGGTAGTGGGTTCATCATATAAAATGTATTCTGGATTGGTTGCAAGCGAGCGGGCAAGTGATACCCTTTTCTTCATACCTCCCGATAAATCCGAAGGTTTCATTTTGTGAGTTCCGGGTAGCCCTACCAGTTCAAGCTTTTCAGTAACTACTTCTAAAATATCCTTTTCCGACATTCGCGTATTCTCTTTTAAACCAAGACCTACATTTTCTTCAACTGTCATAGAATCAAACAGAGCTGCCCCCTGGAAAAGAAAACCAAATTTAGCACGTATTTTATAAATCTCTTTCAGCTTCATTTTAACAATGTCAACACCTTCAAAAAATATTTCACCTTCGTCCGGTTTCAGAATGCCGATTATGTGTTTTAGCAAAACTGACTTGCCGCATCCGCTCTTTCCGATTACAACAAGCGTCTCACCCTTGGTAATGATAAGATTCACACCCTTTAAAACTTCATTCCTGCCGAATTTCTTTTTTACATTTCTTATGTCAATCATAATACAATTTAGCTTAATTCATAATTAAAAGAAATTTATAATAAGGTGCACTTTATATTGCAATTTCGCAGGTCGAATCATATCACAAAACCCGTTTCCGATATTAATTTTTAGCTAATCCGTTCGGATTAGTTCCTTTTTCATCCCCATGCACTATTATTTAATTCATATCGTTTCCTTAAATTATCAGCAACATTAGTAATTTATTAAAAAATAATAAGTAAGTATCTGACAGCATTAAATTTACGGTAAATGATGACAGTATTCGATTCTAATTTTTTATAATAAATATCTTTTTTCATATGAGAAATTTAGACAAGAAAGAAAACCGGACCCCGATTTACCTGTTGCTAATCTTTGTGTTATTCACAATCGGCATTATTATTACGATGGTTCAATATTACAAGAGTTATGAGAAAAACTTTCGCAAAGAGGTAGAAAATCAGCTTACAGCTATTGCAGATTTAAAAGTCGCCGAAATTGTGCAGTGGAGGAAAGAGCGGCTTGCAGACGGCATTTTATTTTATAAGAACGAATTCTTTACCGAGCGTGTCATACGTTATTTCAAAAATCCAAACGACCTTGAGGCAAAGAATGAGATTCACGCTTGGTTGATAAAAGCAAAAGCAGGATTTGGTTATGATGCTGTTTTTCTAATTGATACAAGTCATACAAAAAGAATAATCGTTTCTGAAAAAACCGAGCGTCTGAATGCAATTATTTCTCCACATAAATATGACTCTCTGAAGTCGGGCAAAATAGTTTTTGAAGATTTCTACCGCGATGAAACGCTTCAAAAACTATTTCTGAAAGTTCTCGTTCCCATTCTTGATGAAAAAAATAACAATCAACTTATCGCAGTAGTAGAATTAAGAATAGACCCTGAAGTTTATCTTTATCCTTTAATAAATAATTGGCCCACGCCAAGCAAAACATCCGAAACATTGATTGCCAAACGCGAAGGCGACAGTGTCGTATTTTTGAATGAATTAAAATTTCAAAAGAACACCGCTCTTAATTTGCACATTCGTTTAGATAGAAAAGAAATACTTATAGTAAAAGCAGTACTTGGAGAAAAGGGCGTTGTAGAGGGCTTGGATTATAAAGGTGATGAGGCGATTGGATATGCTTCTGATGTGCCGAATTCCCCCTGGTTTATGGTTGCACGTATCGATAAGGCGGAAGTGTTTGCACCTTTGAAAGAAAAACTATGGTGGATGATAGTTTTTGTTATTATATTAATATTCGGCATAGGTGCGGGATTAGGATTTATCTGGAGGCATCAAAGTGGTAAAACTTATAAAGAGAAAGTGGAAGCGGCAGATGCATTAATAATTGCTAACAAAGAACTCATCTTTCAAAACGAAGAGAAAGAAAAACGGGCAGCTGAGTTAGTTATTGCTAACAAAGAACTCATCTTTCAAAACGAAGAGAAAGAAAAACGGGCAGCTGAGTTAGTTATTGCTAACAAAGAACTTGCTTTTCAAAATGCAGAGAAAGCAAAACGAGCGGAAGAATTAATTACCTCGGAAACAAGATATCGCAGGCTTTTTGAATCGGCAAAAGACGGGATAATTATTCTCGATGCCGAAACAGGAATGATTGTTGACATTAATCCGTTTTTACTTGAAATGCTGGGCTATACTCACGAAGCTTTTCTTAGAAAGTATATCTGGGAAATAGGATTTTTCAAAAATGTTGTAGCAAATAAAGATAACTTTTTGGAATTACAGCAAAAAGAATATATACGCTACGAAAACCTTCCGCTGGAAACTTCAGAAGGTAAAAAGGTACACGTTGAATTCGTCAGCAATGTTTATCTTGTGAACGATAAAAAAGTAATTCAATGCAACATCCGCGATATCTCCGACCGTTACCTTGCAGAAGAAGCAATACGTAAATTTAATATAGAGCTTGAACAAAGTGTGGTTAAACGCACGGCACAGCTTGAAACAGCAAACAAAGAACTTGAAGCTTTTTCCTATTCTGTTTCACACGACTTGCGTGCTCCATTGAGACACATTAGCGGCTTTATTGAATTATTAATTGAAAATAATTCACCTCAACTTGACAAAACAGGATTAAAATATCTAAACACAATTTCAAAGGCATCCGTTGAAATGGGAAATCTTATAGATTCATTATTAATATTTTCGAGATTAAGCAGAGCTGAAATGAATCAAACAAAAATTAATTCAGGAAATCTTGTAAATAAAGTGCTCAAGTCTTTTAACGATGAATTAGCCGGCAGGAATGTTGAAATTAATATTTCAAAGCTTCCGGATATAAAAGGTGACGAAAACCTGATTACACAGGTTTGGATAAACCTTATCTCTAATGCAATAAAATACACACGGAACAAAGAAAAAGCAGTGATTGAAATCGGAGGTAAAACCGGGAATGGTGAAACGATGTTTTATATAAAAGATAACGGTGCGGGATTTGATATGAAGTATGCGGATAAGTTATTCGGAGTATTCCAGCGGCTTCATAAGTCAAGTGATTTTGAAGGAATCGGAATCGGGCTTGCAAATGTGGACAGAATAGTAATGCGTCATAAGGGAAAATGCCGGGCGGAAAGTGAAGTCGGAAAGGGTGCAACATTTTTCTTTAGTATACCAAATAATTAATCATTATTAATATAAAAAAATAAAATTATGAAAGCAGAAATAAAAAAAATCCTTATTGTGGACGACAGTCCAAATGATGTTGAGCTTACTATTAAGGCTCTTAAGAAAAATAATCTTGCAAATGAAATTGATGTTGCAGAAGACGGCGAAGAAGCATTAGACTATCTTTATAAACGGGGAAAATTTACCGGACGCGAAAATGTTAATCCCGCTGTTATTATAATGGATATAAAAATGCCAAAGGTGAATGGAATAGAAGTGCTTAAGCACATCCGCTCTAATCCGGAATTTAAATTAATACCTGTTATAATGTTAACATCATCCGGCGAAGAAAAAGACCTTGTTGAAAGCTATAAACTTGGTGCTAATGCCTATGTGGTTAAACCTGTAGATATTACACAGTTTATAGAGGCAATAAAAGTTTTAGGACAATTCTGGGCTGTTATAAATCAACCACCGCCTGTAATTATCTAATTTAAAGACTTCAGCATTGAATAATAAAATTAATATATTACATCTTGAGGATTCTATAAACGATTCCGAATTAATATGCTCTCTGATTGAAAGAGGAGGAGTCGGATATGATTATTTTTTGGTGGATAACGAAAAAGAATATTTGAAAATATTGGAAACTGAAAAAATTGATATTATTTTATGCGATTACAGACTGCCGGATTATAATGGCAGTGAAGCATTAAAGGTTGCAAGAGAGAAATATTCAAATATTCCGTTCATATTCGTTTCAGGAACTATGGGAGAAGATGCCGCTATTGACTCAATGATAAACGGTGCAACCGATTATGTTCTGAAAAATAAACTTGAGCGTTTGGTCCCTGCAATAAATAGAGCTATACGCGAACGTGATATTCTGCGTAAGCAGAAAAAAGCAGAAGAGGAATTGCGGGAGAATGAAGAACGTTATCGCCTCCTTTTCGAAAACAACTCTGCGTCCATAACCATCATCGATGCAGACACAACCATATCAATGGTAAATGAAGCATATTGTCAAGCTAGCGGCTATACGCAGAATGAGGTAATTGGAAAAAGCTGGACCATCCAGATACCCCCTGATGATTTAGAACGATTAAAAGAATATAACCGCCTGCGGATGATTGACCCTAAAATGGCTCCTGATAAATATGAATTTACATTCTATAATAAAAACGGCGAAATTAGGCATGCTTTGATGTCAGTCGCAATGTTGCAAAGAGATAAAAAGATAATAACATCATTTGTTGACATCACCGAGCGAAAACGGGCAGAGGATGCATTGAGAGAATCAGAGACTAAATACAGAAACTTAATCGAAACTATGCCCGAAGGTTTTTATCGATCTACACCTGAAGGATATTTTATCGAAGTAAATCCCACTCTTATAAAAATGCTTGGATATGATTGTAAAGAAGAATTAATGAAAGTAAACATTCCTGAAGAATTATATTTTTCAAGAGATGAAAGAATAGACGGAGTAAATTACAATATAGATTTTGTTCCTGAAACCGATGTTTACAGGTTAAAAAAGAAAGACGGCTCGGAAATATGGGTTGAAGACCATTCACGATATATACAGGATAGTTCAGGAAAAATACTTTATCACGAAGGTATTATGCGCAATATTACAGAATCTCTTCGTGCTCAAAAGGCAATATTGGAAGCTAAAGAAAAAGCAGAAGAAATGAGCAGATTAAAATCAAGTTTCCTTGCAAATATGAGCCACGAAATAAGAACTCCTCTTAGCGGAATACTCGGCTTTGCAGAAATATTAAAAAGTGAATTGAAAGACCCCAATTATATTAAATTTGCTGAATTCATAGAAAAAAGCGGATACAGGCTGTTGGATACTCTTGACCTTATTCTCAGTTTCTCAAAACTCGAAGCAGAAAAAGTAAATATGAATTATTCTAACGTGCATATGGAAGACGTGATAGATGAAGTTATGCAAACCTTTAAAACAGTTGCAAAAAGTAAAAATCTGTTTCTGATAAAAGATACAGGGAATGAAAATATTATTAATTATATGGATGAACATTTTTTGAAACAAATAATGAACAATCTCATAAATAATGCCATAAAATATACAGATACCGGAGGCGTTACAGTTATATTGTTAAAAGAAAATAATAATGTTGTAATAAAAATAAAAGATACCGGAATCGGAATTGCTGAAGACAAATACGGAATTGTTTTTGAAGAATTCAGGCAGGAAAGCGAAGGATTCAACCGAAACTTCGAGGGAACAGGACTTGGTTTATCAATTACAAAAAAGTTCGTGGAACTTATGAAGGGAACAATAAAAGTTGAAAGCGAAGTTGGGGTGGGTTCAACTTTTACTGTAAAGTTTCCTTATGAAGAAGCACCTGAAACTATTACTATTAAAACAATAAAAGAAGAACCAAAAACAGTCAGAATTTTACTGCCGCCACCCGGAAAAAAAATATTTTCTATTCTACTTGTAGAAGATGATGAAGTGAACCGGGATTTTACTGCAGTAATTTTAAATGATTATTATAATGTCGAGACAGCTGTAAATGGATATGAAGCCATTGAAAAAGTAAAAAACAAAATTTATAATGTAATTTTAATGGATATAAATCTGGGTAAAGATATGAATGGTATGGAAGTCGTCAGCGAAATCCGAAAATTACCTGGATATGCAAAGACACCAATTGTAGCACTTACGGCATTTGTACTTCCCGGAGACAGAGAAGAATTTATTAAAGGAGGTTGCACACATTATCTGGGCAAACCATTTACCCAAAATCAATTATTCAAATTGCTTAATAATATAACCGATAATTTAATGTCTATACAAAAAATTAAAAATTCAGGATAGAAAATCCGCACCTGAAATTAGTATTCCTCTTGTCATTTAATCAAAAAAATTAAATGAGTATATTTAATTATTAATTAATTAATTATGCTTACTCAGAAAAATCTTCACCGGAAACCGATTGGTGTTTTTGACTCGGGAATAGGAGGTCTTACGGTTGCCAGAGCATTGTTTGAACTTCTGCCGAATGAAAATATCATATACCTCGGTGATACAGCAAGATTGCCCTATGGAACAAAATCAAAAGAAACAGTAATACTATATTCCATCGAATGTTTGAAATTCCTGCTTTCAAAAAAAGTAAAAATGGTTGTGGTTGCATGTAATACAGCCTCTTCTGTTGCAGTCCCCTTCCTTCAAAAAATAACTAAACTGCCCGTCGAAGGAGTGCTGAACCCGGGTTCCAAAAGCGCAGCTGAAAGAACAAAGAATAACCGTATAGGTGTAATAGGTACTCTCGGAACTGTCAAGAGCAATGCTTATAAAAAAGCAATAAAAAAAATCAACCCCGCAGTGAACGTTTATTCTCAGCCCTGCAGCTTGTTTGTTCAGCTTGCCGAGGACGGATGGACGGATAATAAAATTGCCCTGCTCACTGCGCAGGAATATCTTAAGAACCTGAATAAATGCAATATCGATACATTAATACTCGGTTGTACCCACTACCCTATCCTGAAAAAAACTATCGGAAAAGTTGTCGGTGAAAATGTAACGCTCATAGATTCCGGTGAGGAAACCGCAAAAGCAGTAAAGCGGACACTTGAAGAAATGAATCTTCTTAACACACAAAAGAAAAAAGGAATTCATAAATTTTTCGTTACTGATTTTCCCAATAATTTTAAAATAATCAGCGAAAGGTTCCTTGGTAGGAATATAAGAGATGTGAAAAAAGTAAAATTATCATAATCCAAATGACAAACGAAGAAGTTTTAAATATTTTCAAAAAAACAGGTGCATTCCTCGAAGGACATTTTATTCTCACCTCGGGATTCCACAGCCCCCATTATTTTCAATGCGCAAAGGTCCTGCAATACCCTGAATATAATACGCTCTTTTCAGCAGAAATTGCGTCTCACTTTTCAAATTTCAAAATAGATGTGGTTATTACCCCCGCTGTCGGCGGAATCGTTCTCGGAACGGAGGTCGGAAGACTGTTAAATGCCAGAACAATCTTTACCGAAAGGGAAAACGGCAAGATGACACTAAGAAGAGGATTTGAGATTAATCAAAATGAAAATGTTCTCGTTTGCGAAGACGTTGTTACGACAGGAGGAAGTGTTTTTGAAGTTATTGAACTTATAAAGGAAAAAAACGCTAATTTAACAGGCGTCGGATTTATTATAGACAGAAGCAACGGAAATGCAGTATTTGGGTGCAATCAGATGTCTTTGGCTAAAATTGAAGTTATAAAATTTCCACCCGATAATATACCTGTGTGGCTGGCAAAAATACCCGTCACAAAACCCGGAAGCCGTTCTCTTAAACAATCATAAATTCTGAATTATAAATGCTTAATTTTAAAAATTACTGATAAATTAATATTTGAAACTTAATACTTTTTTACTTCTATTAGATTCTAATTTCTTACTCTAATAACTTTTAAATTCTGACTTCTTAACTCCTTAACTTTTTAAAAAAGTACATTTTTTGGTGTTTTTAATCATTTTCACAATACATATATTTGTATATGATTTTGAATATTCCTTCCTTCAATATCGATACTTTTATTTCTACTTATTTGTTATTCGAACTCAGTTCTAACAAAATAGTACATTATCTATTATTCAATATTATTATATGAAGAAAAAATTATTAATCAGAGACTTAACTTTAAGGGATGGTCAGCAATCACAATTTGCGACCCGCATGACTCAAAAACAAATAGACAGAGTCTTACCATTTTATAAAGAAGCCAATTTTTATGCCGCTGAAGTGTGGGGCGGAGCAGTACCGGATTCCATAATGCGCTATCTCAATGAAGACCCATGGGAGAGGCTTAAAAAAATCAGAAAGGGTTTTGCCAATAATACAAAATTAACTGCTTTATCGAGAGGTAGAAATTTATTCGGATATAATCCGTATCCTGAAAATGTAATCGAAGGCTTTAACCGTCTTGCCGTAAAAAGCGGTATAGATATAATGAGAATCTTCGATGCCCTTAATGACCTCGATAATATGAAATCCACAATAGCATACGTTAAAGCAAACGGCGGAATTGCAGATTGTGCTGTTTGTTTTACCGTAGACCCGCATTTTTCATTCTATGAAAAATTCCGTGGTTTTGTATCGGGCAAAAAACTTCCGGGAAGAATTTTCACGGAAGATTATTTTGTAGATAAGGCAAAGCAGCTTCAGAAAATGGGAGCCGATATAATTTCCATTAAAGACATGGCAGGTCTTATTCCTCCCGATGTTGCCGCAAATTTAATCAAAAGGCTGAAAAAGGAAATTAAAGTCCCGATTGATTTGCATACACACTGCACTCCGGGTTACGGACTTGCGTGCCTTTTAAATGCTATAGTAAACGGCGTAGATATAGTGGATACGGTAATATGGAATTTCTCCGGCGGTCCTGCTGCACCCGCCTTCGAACTTGTACAGGTTTTCTGTGATATGCTAAAAATTGATACGGGCGTGAATCTGGATGCGGTTTCGAAAATCAATAAAGAACTTTTTGAAATAAGAAAAGAACTCGATAAATTCGATGAAATAAAAATTTTCCCGAAAGAATTTGATATAGCAAATTATAAATTGGAATCCGATATAGAAAAATTATTTAAGAATGCAATTAAAGCATCTAAGAAAAATAATTTTGAAGAGGTACTTTTCAATTGCCAGGAAATTGAAAAATATTTCAACTTCCCGCCTCCGGATAATAATGTAAAAGATGCGGAAATTCCGGGAGGAATGTACACGAATATGCTGGCTCAGTTAAAACAGGCAAAAATGGAAAACTTGCTCGAGAGAGTCTTAAGAACTGTTCCGGTTGTTCGCCTGGATGCAGGTCTCCCGCCACTCGTAACACCGACAAGCCAGATTGTGGGAGTGCAGGCAGTACAATCTGTAATTTCTGAAAATAAAGGAAAACCTTTTTACGATAATGTATCATCACAGTTTTTTAATCTGGTAAAAGGTGTCTACGGAAAAACTCCTTTCCCGATTGAAACTAATTTCAGGCAAAAAATTACAGGTTCAAGAATCGAACAGCCGTATGATGTATCGAAATATGAAAAACCGGAAAATCCTGAATTGCCTGAATTTGAAAATATGAAGCTCGCTAAAAATGAAAAGGAAGAATTGCTCCTTGACCTCTTCCCTGCTGTTGCAAGCGGTTTTCTAAAAAGAAAAAGAGAAATTGAATATAAAAAAATGCTCGCTGAACTTGAAGCATTGAGAGAACTTGAAATAAAAAAAATTCACGAAGAAGCTGAAAAGTATAACAATTTGTCGGAAGATGAAAAGAAAGATATGCTTCTTGAAGGACTGTATAATAACTGGTAATCACTGATTAATTGATTACACTGATTTTAAATTTTGATTTTTAATATTTAATATTCAGGATAAAACTAAAATCTAAATAAAAAACAGAAATCTCTAAATAGAAATTTTATTAAATAAATAATAATTACGATGTCTTTAAACGATAAAATTAAAGAGCTGTTGGATTTGCGGGTTGAAGCAAAAATGGGCGGTGGAGAGAAAAGAATTAATGCCCAGCACCGTAAAGGAAAATATACAGCAAGGGAAAGAATTGATAAAATTCTCGATGAAAATAGTTTTGAAGAATTCGATATGTTCGTTTCACACAGATGTACGGATTTCGGACTCGAAAAAGAACAATATTTATCAGATGGTGTAATTACAGGATACGGTACCATAGATGGAAGATTGGTTTATATATTTTCGCAGGATTTCACAGTGTTCGGAGGCTCGCTTTCAGAAATGTATGCTGCAAAAATATGTAAAGTAATGGATATGGCTATGAAAGTCGGCGCACCTGTAATAGGAATCAACGACAGCGGCGGTGCACGTATTCAGGAAGGTGTAAAAAGCCTCGGAGGGTATGCGGATATTTTTCAGAGAAACGTGCTTGCATCAGGCGTCATTCCTCAAATCTCCGCAGTATTCGGTCCCTGCGCAGGCGGTGCGGTCTACTCACCTGCATTGACAGATTTTATTATTATGTCAAAAAATACAGGCTATATGTTTATCACAGGTCCAAAGGTAGTTAAAACAGTTACCGGAGAAATTGTTACTGATGAGGAACTCGGCGGTGCATTTGTTCACAGCTCAAAATCAGGTGTCTGTCATTTCGTTGCAGATAATGAAGACGATGGAATAATGGTTATCAGAAAACTTCTTAGTTATTTGCCTCAAAATAATCTGGAAGACCCGCCTTTATATCCATGCATTGACCCGATTGACAGGGTTGATGATAATTTGAATGAAATAATACCCGATAATCCGAATAAACCATATGATATAGTCGATGTAATCGACACAATCGTAGATAACAGTGAATTCCTTGAAGTGCACAGTAACTATGCACAGAATATAGTTGTTGGTTTTGCTAAAATGAATGGGATGCCCGTCGGTCTGGTTGCTAATCAGCCGGATTATCTAGCGGGGGTACTCGATATAAACGCATCTCGAAAAGCCGCAAGGTTTGTCAGATTTTGTGACGCTTTTAATATTCCTATAATTACTCTGGTTGATGTACCCGGATATTTACCCGGAACAGCTCAGGAATACGGCGGAATAATTATTCACGGCGCAAAATTACTTTATGCTTATGCTGAAGCAACGGTTCCGAAAATAACCATTATACTTCGAAAAGCATACGGCGGTGCTTATGATGTTATGGGCTCGAAGCATTTAAGAGGTGATTTAAACTATGCCTGGCCGGGTGCGGAAATTTCTGTCATGGGTCCAAAAGGCGCAATAGAAGTTCTTTATTTCAGGGAAATTAAAGAAATTGCTGATCCGAAAGAAAAAGCAAAATTCATTTCTGAAAAAGAAGCAGAATACCGTGATAAATTTGCAACACCATACGAAGCTGCAAAATACGGATATATTGATGACGTTATTGAACCGAGAAACACAAGATTCAGAATTATCAGGGCATTACAATCTCTTACAACTAAAAAAGACAGTAATCCTGCAAAGAAACACTCAAATATGCCGCTTTAGGAGAAAAAAAATGGGAATTATAAAAAATATATTTAATAAACACGAAGAAAAAAATCAACAGACTGAAACCAAACCTGTAATGGTCGCTAAGAAAGAAAAAACTGATGATTTAAGCGCAATAATTGCAGCTACAATTCATCTTTATTTACAGGAAGTTCACGATTTTGAAAATTATTCACTGACCATAAAAAGGATAGATAAAATTTATTCACCATGGAGCTCTAAAATTTACGGTCTGAGAAAAATGCCGAGATAATTTTCAGTCAGAATATTTAAAAGAAAATAAAATTTTTACTATATATGAAAAAATTCAAATTCAATTTAAACAATAATCAGTACGAAGCATCGGTTATTAGTTTTGAAGATAATACTATTAAGATTGATGTAAACGGAACTGTTTATGATGTACAGGTAGATAAAAAAATTGAGCAGCCAAAAACACCTACACTTGTAAGGGCGAAAAATGAACCTTCTACGGATTCACATAAAGCTACTGCAAAAACCAGCAGCCCGTCCGAAAAGAAAGGTGCAGGAGTCATTAAGGCACCTCTGCCCGGTACAATTATAAAAATAATGGTTAATGTCGGTGATTTTGTAAAACCCGGGGCAAAACTTCTGACCTGGGAAGCAATGAAAATGGAAAATAATCTTACCGCCGACAGAGAAGGAACAATCAAATCCATTAAGGTAAAAGCGGGAGATACGATTCTTGAAGGTGATACTCTTATAGAAATCGAATAATATTTATGTCTGATATTTAAAAAGAGTTAATATATAAAAATATATTAACTCTTTTTTTTAAAACAAATTATTTGCAGATCTTAATTAAATTATTTTCGTTTTATATAGAAAAATCAGTGATTAAAAGTTATATTATTACAAGTAAAATTAAATCTTTAGCAAATGAAAAATTTTTACATCCTGCTCATTTTATTGAGCACAAACATCCTGTTTGGACAAATAAATACAGTTTATAATACCGTTCCATTAAGACCCCGGGTTAATCCGTTTTATCCCGGTAGTGTGCAAAGTTCCGTTTCTACTACTAACGGATTTGATAATTTTTACCTGGGAAACGATAACAGTGAACCCTATATTGCAACAAATCCAAATGATCCATTGAATAGTATTTGTGCTTTTAATAGTCCTACTGCTACAGCAAGTGATATTTATTTTACGCTGAACGGCTATGATTGGAATCGTACTTACCCCAGCTATACAGGTTTTTCACCAATCGGAGACCCTGTTATGACTTTTGATAGTTTAGGAAATATGTATTTCATGGAAATATTCGAAGTAGCCACAAATGGTCCCTCCGGAGGTGTAGTTCAGAAATCAACCAATAAAGGTGTATCCTGGATACCACCTGTTCAGGCATATCAGTTACCTGCCGGATTGTGTGATAAACCCTGGATGACTTGCGACCAGTCTGCCGGTCCATATAGTAATTACCTGTATATTGGCTTTAGATATTTTGGAGGAAGCGGAGGAATGTATTTTGTCAGAAGTACTGATAAAGGCGCAACCTGGTCTTCACCAATGCAGTTATCGGGTGCACAGGGTGCGTATGTGACTATTGGACCAAACGGAAATATACCCGGAGGAAATGTTTATTTTGCCTGTTCAAGCGGAAGCGGAATTATATTGTACAGGTCAACAAACGGAGGTGCTACTATGACGCAAACTCCTACCAGTCTGTCTTTCACAGGTCCGGGTTCAATTTGCTTCGGTCGTTATACTGTGAAAAATTGTATCAGAACCGATAATTTCCCGAGAATGGCTGCCGATAACAGCTGGACATCTACAAGAGGAAATCTCTATATTGTTTACGCGGCAAATCCTACCGGTCCTGATGGAGCGGATATATTTCTTGTTAAATCAACTGACTACGGAACCACGTGGACTTCACCGGTTAAAGTAAATGATGATAATACAACAACAGACCAGTGGATGCCTGCTGTAACAGTTGATAAAAAAACAGGAAGATTATTTATTTTTTGGTTCGACTCGAGGAATGACCCTGCCGGAAATTTATTGACTGAAATGTATGGAACAACATCAACTGACGGAGGCCAGACATTTGCTCCTAATAATAGAATATCAGATGCAAGTTTTAATCCGAATACAATGGCTATCGGCGGAGGCTCGGATGCAGGATATATGGGTGACTATATCGGGAATGCAGGAATTGGAATTACTTCCTTAAACGCCTGGATGGAAGACAGGATAAATACTACCGGTACGTCACAGAGCTTTGTTGCCTATAATCCTGATTTTGCCATGACAATAAATCCGACAAGTAAAGCAATCGGAAATAATGACAGTACAACAATTAAAGTTATTGTACCTGCTATTAAAGGGGTTTATAATGATAAAGCTAAATTTACCGCAGCACTCGATTCATTACCTGTAACAGGTTCAATCTCTTTTTCATTTTTAAACGGTAAAGATACTATTACGGCATTTCCGGATTCTGTTACACTTAAAATAAAAACTATAGGTACGGTCACTCCGGCTAAAAATTATCATGTAATAATCACAGGTACCGGCTCAAACGGAACACCTGTTCATAAAAGAACTCTAAACCTCCTTGTAAACTCGAACATTCTTACAGTTCAGTCTAACAGAAATAATATTTGCAGTTTTAAGGTAAACGGAATATCCTATACTTCCTCGCAGCAATTTATTTTCCCGATTGGTACAATAGTTAATGTTCAGGCATTAAGTCCGCAGGGTTCTGGAGGAACAAGATATATTTTCAGCAGTTGGTCTGATAACGGTGATACAACCCACAACATAACAATTTCGGGAGCTTTGTCTTTAACCGTGAATTATAAAGTACAGTACTTGCTTACTGTTCTATCATCTGTATCAAATTCTACTTTTGGAGGAGGCTTATATTATGATTCGGCAGCAGCATTTACATTTGGTGTAAATTCACGAACTGTAACGCAGGGCGGTCAAACCTACCGTTATAAAGGCTTTACAGGTTCCGGAGTCGGCTCGTATACGAGTCCCGATAGTACCGGACTCGATTCTGCGATTTTCATGGCAAACGGCATAAAGAATTCTATTATTGAGATAACAAGGTGGGTCAACATTACAGGAATCACAAACATCAGCAGTGAAATTCCCGGTGAATATAAACTTAGTCAGAACTATCCGAATCCGTTCAACCCGTCAACAACAATTAAATTCGACCTTGCAAAAAATTCACAGGTCAAACTGATAATTTATGACGCTCTTGGAAGACAGATTGAGACACTTGTAAATGAATATCTGGAACCGGGATATTACAGCTATACTTTCGATTCAAAGAATTTCGCAAGCGGTGTCTATTTCTATAAGATTACAGCTAACGATTTCACTGATATTAAAAAAATGCTGATAACAAAATAAAATAAATTTTTTAGTTTAATATAATGCCATTCCGAACAGGAATGGCATTTTTTTTGCCCTTTTCGATTTGTAAATTTGTAAAAAAATAATTGCTGTATGCTGCTTAGGATTCATCCCGAAAATCCTGAAATGAGAAAGATTCGTATCGTAATTGACTGCCTTAAAAACGGCGGTGTTATTATTTATCCCTCCGATACAGTCTATGCATTAGGATGTGATATTTATCAGCCCAAAGCAATTGAAAGAATTTATAAAATAAAAAATAAAGTACCCAAAAAAGCAAATTTTTCATTCATCTGCTATGACCTGAGTCATCTTTCTGATTTTGTATTCAGTATAGATACACCAATATACAGGGTGATGAGAAAAACCCTGCCGGGACCATTTACTTTCATACTTAAGGCAAACAGCAAAGTCCCTAAAATATTTCAAAGTAAAAAAAAGACGGTCGGAATCAGAATTCCTGATAACAAAATATGCACGGAACTTGTTAAAGAGTTAGGTAATCCTATTATGACTACTTCTGTGCACGATGAGGACGAAATAATCGATTATACGACTGACCCTGCGCATATTTATGAAAAATACGGGAAACTTGTGGATATAGTTATTGACGGCGGGTTTGGAGGCAATAGACCTTCTACTGTTATTGATTGTTCCGAAGGAGAATTTAACATCGTCAGGGAAGGTCTGGGAAACCTGACAGATTATTTATAAAATAAATACAAATTTATGCTGCAAACTATTTTAACAAGAAGAAGCATCAGAAAATTCACCGACGTACGGGTATCGGATAAAGATATCGAGGACATTCTGAAAGCCGCTATGGCAGCACCCTCTGCGGGTAACTCGCAATGTTGGGAGTTTTTTGTAATTAATAAAAGGGAAATTCTTGATGAAATACCAAAGATTCACCCCTATGCTCAGATGGTTACCGAAGCTCCTCTTGCAGTTCTGGTCTGTGCTGATATTACAAGAGAAAAATATAAAGGACGCTGGATGCTGGACTGCTCTGCGGCTTCTCAAAACATTTTACTCGCTGCGCATACAAAAGGTCTCGGTGCAGTATGGGTTGGAATTTATCCCGAAGAAATACGGATGAACGGTATGATTGAACTCCTGAATCTTCCGGACAATATAAAGCCCGTATCCCTGATTCCAATAGGCTATCCTGCCGAAGCAAAGTCACCTTCGAACAGGTTCGATAAAAGTAAAATTCATTTTAATAAATTTTTAAAATAAAAATGGATAACTGGACAAAAGAATTTAACGGTGCAATTACAATATGTGATGAAAAAGGAATAATCGTATATATGAACGATAAAGCAATAAAAACATTTGAAAATGACGGCGGGGAAAAATTAATCGGCACCGGAATTCTCGACTGCCATCCCGAACCGTCAAAGACTGCTCTAAAAAATCTGATGGATGAAAGAAAAACCAACTGCTATACAATAGAAAAAAACGGTGTGAAGAAATTAATCTATCAGACTCCGTCTTTTTCCGGCGGTAAGTATTCCGGATTTATAGAGTTTACTGTTGAAATCCCCTTTGATTTTCCTCATTTTATAAGAAAATAATTTTTTGATTCCGACAATATGAAAACTACAAATCTTATAATATTTTTCTCCATAGTATTTGCAATTTTTGCACTTATTAATTTTTACATTTTTATAAGAGGCTGGCAGGCGCTTCCTCAGGGCAGTGCAATCCGTAAAATATATTTAATATTATTTTTAATAGCTTTCCTGTCTTTTATCGGCGGCAGGATTCTCGAAAGATATTATTATTCCGCCTTTTCAGATATTCTCATCTGGATTGGCTCATTCTGGTTCGCTGCTATTTTGTACTTCTTTTTAATAGTAATATTTCTGGATGTACTTAGAACAATAAACGCCTCCACTCCCCTGTATCCTTCCTTTGCAACATTTGATTATGCAAGAACAAAACAGATTGTTCTCTTTTTATCGGTGCTGATTGTCAGCGTGATTCTTGTTTACGGGTTTTATAATGCTAAGAATCCTAAAATTCAGAAACTCGAATTCAGCATTCCGAAAAACAGCGGCGAACTTAAGGAACTTAATATTGTAATGATATCCGATATGCACCTCGGTACTATAATAAGTAATTCACGGCTTACAAATATTATCGATAAAGCAAATTCCCTGAATCCTGATATTGTATTGCTCGCCGGAGATATTGTAGATGAAGATTTGGGTCCAGTGATAAGGAATAATCTCGGTGAGACTCTTAAGAATTTTAAATCGAAATACGGAACATACGGAATAACCGGTAACCACGAATATATCGGTGGAGTGGAAGAAGCGTGTGAATATTTAAATGCACATGGCGTAAATATGTTAAGAGACAGCAGTGTAAAAATTGATAATGCATTTTATATAATCGGACGTGAAGACAGGGATATTAACAGGTTTGCAGGAAAGAAAAGAAAATCACTGGAAGAACTCGTAAGACAGACTGATAAAAACTGTCCGTTAATTTTAATGAATCACCAGCCATTTGACCTCGATGAATCCGTAAAGAATGATATTGACCTCCAGCTTTCAGGTCATACGCATCACGGGCAGTTATTTCCGCTTAATTTTATTACAAGCATGGTTTTCGAATTAAGCACGGGCTATCTTAAAAAAGGACAAACACATTTTTATGTATCGACAGGGGCAGGAACCTGGGGACCGCCCGTGCGCATAGGCAATACACCTGAGATAGTAAACATCAAACTAAAATTCGGAAATTAAGAATATCAACTACCTTACCTTCGTTCCCAAACTGAGTTTGGGAACGAGAATTTATTTCATTAAAATCATTTTTTTCGTTTCACTAAACCCCTCCGTCGTTAACCTGTAAAAATAAATTCCGCTCGGCAGATTGCTCCCATCAAATGTAACTTCATATGTTCCCGGCGATTGTTTTTCGTTAACAAGAGTTGAAACTAATTTCCCCGTCGCATCATAAACCACCATCTTTACATTCGCCAATTTAGATATCTGATAATTAATTTTTGTATTCGGATTAAAGGGATTGGGATAGTTTTGAAATAATGAATAGGATGTTGGTAATTCATAATTAATTTTATTTATGTTTGTAATAATTGTGTCACCATATAATACTCCATTAATAAATGCTCCTTCCAAAGTTTTGAAAGCTATGCCATAAGAATCTGATTCCATAGAAAATATTATTCCCAAATTGAAACCATAAAAAACTGATGTTGAAACAAAAGAAGTATTTCTATTGAATACTTTCGATTTAACCATATTTCCAAAAATATTGAATAAGCTTGTGTCAACACAAATATGCCGGGATACATAATTATCACAGACATATGTTGTATCCTTTAATTTAGCACGCATGCTATCAATTATACTTTCATTCAAACTATAAGGACAATTGCCATATGTTGTACATTCATAAATATTAGCTGTTGCTGAATCGCAGCGCAGTATACCACTTATATATCCCGGAAATGAACCGTTTATTATATAATATCTCTTAGAATTTATTATAGAGTCTTTAATGATTCTTACCTTAAAATAAGTTTGATAACCTCCTGAAGAAGTCCAATGATATTTATACACATTTCCTACAGTCAAGGGAAAATATTTTAATGCCATAGTATCTATCACTAAATTATCGTAATCTGTCAATCGGTTATATTGGCTTTTTAATGCAGTGGTAAATGTAAGAAATGCAATATTCAAAACTAAAAGTAAAATTAACTTTTTCATCGTAAATATCCTTTTCGTTTCGTTAAAGAAATTTATGCATAATCTTTGTCAAATAAAAGAGAAAGTTATATGCTGAAATAATGGTTAAGAATTATAGCAATCTTATATTTGCTTCTCTCCTTTTCCTGCAATGAGAAAATATCGCATACCTTATTGCATCCATCAGGTGGTCGTTAAATTTTATCGGCTCATCGAATAAATTTCCGTCTTTATCCTGCTTGTAGCAATATGATAAAACTTCTTTATTAATTCCGCTGTTTTCCGGGCGGCTTTTAATATTGCACGTTTTCAGATAGTCAATTCCGTCTTTTACGCTTTTATCTGCAGGAAACACGTTGAATCCTGCCCGCTTCAACTCCTCAATCCTATTGGATTCAGCTGAATCGCAATATATATAACTTCCCTTTTTAATTTGCAGGCTTTTCATTTTATTTATTAAATCAGAATTTGTCAGCCCGCATTGATATATAAGTTCAATCAGATAAAATACATTATCTTTAATATTCACTTCCACAAGTGCAGTTTGGTTATTATATCCGAAATCAAGTCCATATATTGTTTCATCAAAGCATAAAGGATACGCATTTAATATTTCAAACGGTTTATAAATAACATTCTTCAGCACTCCCCATTCACCGAGAGCATATATATTATAG
>Ga0224522_1000251_pt1 | contig 22815 bp, 18 predicted proteins | sample CFST25metaG_FD_182733 | JGI IMG/M metagenome (GOLD analysis project Ga0224522, IMG submission 182733) | Peat soil microbial communities from Stordalen Mire, Sweden - C.F.S.T25 | ecosystem: Environmental > Terrestrial > Soil > Wetlands > Peat | place: Sweden: Norrbotten County, Stordalen Mire...
TTATAATAAAATCTATTAAAGAATTTATAGAATATGAACAAAACAGTATTAATAATATTAGTCGGAAACCGGAAAGATTCTGCCGTTAAAGTGCAGAAAGTCCTGACTGCCTGGGGATGTCTGATTAAGACAAGACTGGGAATCCACGACGGAATTCAGGAAAATTGCTCAGACCACGGACTGATAATTCTCGAACTTTATGGCTCAAAAGAGCAAAAAGATGAACTGTCAAGAAAAGTAGCCCTTATTGAGGGGGTTTCATCGAAAGTAGTGGATCTGGCGATTCCTGAGTAATCGCAAATTTCGCTGATTTCAATGATTTAGTGTCCTAAAATTAGTAAAAACAAGAGTTTAGTTAAGAAATAAATAACAAAATAAAATAATAGTTAAGATGCATAAAAAAATTTTTGAAAATTATCCGCCGAAAGACAAGAGTGTTTTAATTGCTGTATTGCAGGATGTGCAACATATTTACGGATATTTGCCTGAAAATGCATTACAGGAAGTTGCGGATTTTGTAGGACTGCCGCTCAGCAGGGTATATGGTGTTGCGACTTTTTACAACCAGTTTCGGCTGACTCCGCTTGGTGAGAACGTAATAAGGGTTTGCCGCGGTACTGCCTGTCACGTCAGTAATTCAGCAAATATATTGTTCAATATTGAGACGGCTTTAAATGTAAAGGCAGGACAGACGACCAGAGACAAGAAATTTACTCTTGAAACTGTTGCGTGCATAGGTGCGTGCAGTATTGCACCCGTAATTACGGTAAATGATGATTATTTCGGAAAAGTCGCCGTTAAAGAAATTCCGAATATATTAAAGAAGTATTCAACTCCTAAAAAACAAATAATTTAGTAAAAGAGGTTTTTAAATGAAAACATTTATTGATGTATGTTGTAAAGAATGCTGGCATAGCACTGAAAAGCCATGTGACCAATTTATAAGGTGTTGTACGGAAGGTCCATTATGCCATCACAATCCGGATTGTGAAAAAAAGTTTAAACAATTAAACCGCGAACTTACATATCAGGAACACAACCTACCTGTAATATTTATAGGAAAGGGAACCTGCGGACTCGCGTCAGGCGCGCAAAAGACAGAAGATGCCATCAGAGCCGAACTCGATAAGTTAAATATTAAAGCTATAATCGAAACTACGGGCTGTGTCGGATATTGTGCAAAAGAGCCGATTGTGGATATAAAATTACCGGGAAAAGACAGAGTATCTTATTGCGAAGTGACTCCTAAAATAGTATCAAAGTTAATACAGAAAACAATTGTAGAAAAAGGAATATATAAAGAAAATTTTCTTGGTAAATACGGTCCTGCAGAAAACGGTTATAAAAATATTAATGATATCGATTTCTTCAAGAGACAGATGAAAATCGTGCTTGAAAATTGCGGAGTGATTGACCCGACCTCAATTGATACATACATTGCCCACGGTGGTTTCAAAGCTCTTGATAAGGTATTAACTCACCGCAAACAGGAAGAAGTTGTGAACGATATTTTAGCAAGTGGTCTCAGAGGCAGGGGCGGCGGCGGATTTCCGACAGGTAAGAAATGGGATTTTGCATTAAAGCAAAAATCCGAACAGAAATATATTATCTGCAATGCAGATGAAGGCGACCCGGGTGCGTTTATGGACCGCTCGGTTCTGGAAAGTGACCCGTACAAAGTTGTGGAAGGAATGCTCATCGGCGGTTATGCTATCGGTGCTTCGGTAGGTTATATTTACTGCAGAGCTGAATATCCTCTTGCCATAACACGATTGGAAAATACGATAAAGAATTGCAAGCAATACGGACTGCTTGGAAAGAATATACTCGGTACCGGATTCAATTTTGAATTAAAGATTAAAAAAGGCGCGGGTGCTTTTGTATGCGGTGAAGAAACTGCTTTGATAGCTTCAATCGAAGGTAAACGCGGCATGCCGAAACCAAGACCGCCATATCCTGCAGTTTCAGGATTATGGGGCAAGCCTACTGTTATTAACAATGTAGAAACATTTGCAAACGTACCGCAGGTATTTAATAAAGGTGTTGAATTCTATGCATCTATTGGAACCAAAACAAGTAAAGGTACAAAGGTATTTGCATTAAGCGGTAAAATCAGGAATACTGGTTTAGTCGAAGTTCCGATGGGAACTACTTTGAGAGAAGTGGTATTCGATATCGGCGGCGGAATTCCGAATAATAAAAAATTCAAAGCTGTTCAAATCGGCGGTCCTTCGGGCGGCTGTCTGCCGGAAAAAGTTATGGATACAGTGGTAGATTATGAATCACTGAAAACGGTAGGTGCGATGATGGGTTCAGGCGGACTGGTCGTGATGGATGAAGATACCTGTATGGTTGATGTCGCAAAATTCTTTCTTACATTTATACAAAATGAATCCTGCGGAAAATGTGTTCCATGCCGCGAAGGTACGAAACGTATGCTCGAAATAATTGAAAAGATACCGATGAGTTATAAAAACACTGCGAATAAAGTAGACCAGTTACAGAGATTCAAAGGAATAATTCATTTGCAGAGACTTGCAGACGTAATTAAGGATACTTCGCTTTGCGGGCTCGGGCAGTCGGCACCAAATCCGATATTATCCGGATTGAAATATTTTAAAGATGAATACGAAGAACATCTATATGACAGAAAATGCACTGCAGGTGTATGTAAGGAATTACTGACTTTCACTGTGAATAATGACTTATGCGAAGGATGCGGATTGTGTGCACGAAAATGCCCCGTAGAAGCAATTATGGGAGAGAAGAAACAGGCACACTATATAATTCAGGACAGATGCATCAGATGCGGCATGTGTGTGGATTCATGCAAGTTCGAAGCAATAGATGTTGAATAAATTAAATATAAAATATTAAATATTAAAATTAGAAAAGTTTAGTCATGGTTGAATTAACAATAAATAAGATAAAAGTAAACGCCGAGAACGGGATGACTATTCTCGATGCTGCAAAGTTTGCAGGTATAGCAATTCCCACTTTGTGTCATATTAAAGATTTACTTCCGACAGGTGCATGCAGAATATGTTCAGTAGAAGTCGAAGGACAAAGGGGACTGATTCCAAGCTGTGCATACCCTGTTGCTGAAGGTATGGTAGTTGAAACAAACTCCCCTAGAGTCAGAAGAGCAAGGAAAACAATCGTTGAACTTCTTGTAGAGAATCATCCTCAGGATTGCCTTATTTGCGTGAGAAATAAAAACTGCGAATTGCAGGATTTAGCGGCTCAGTACGGTTTAAGAGAGCACAGGTTCAAAGGCGAATCAAAAGAGCACGCAATCGATTTATCAAGTCCTTCACTCGAAAGAGATCCGGCAAAATGTATTTTGTGCGGACGATGTGTCAGGGTTTGCAATGAAATCCAGAATGTAGGAGCAATCGATTTCACTAAAAGAGGATTCCAGAGCATAGTAACAACCCCTTATAATAAAGGTATAAATATAAGCGATTGCATTTTGTGCGGACAGTGCATACTTGTTTGTCCTACTGCAGCACTAAAGGAAAAAAGCGCGTCAAAAGAAGTTACAAATGCTTTAAGCAGTAAAAGTAAATATTGCGTGGCACAGATAGCCCCGGCAGTGAGAGCTTCACTTGGAGAAGAATATAATATGCCACTCGGTACGGATGTAACGGGTCAGATTGTAACGGGCTTAAGAAGAATGGGATTTAAAAAAGTATTCGATACGAACTTTGCTGCGGATTTGACTATTATGGAAGAAGCAACCGAGCTGATTAACAGGATTACTAATAATAAACCTCTTCCGATGTTCACAAGCTGCTGCCCGGGTTGGGTAAAATATATTGAACATAATAAACCTAATTTACTTCAGAACGTTTCATCCTGTAAGTCTCCTCACGAAATGGAAGGTGCGGTATTGAAGACTTATTATGCAAAGAAAATGGGAATAGACCCGAAAGATATTTATGTTGTTTCGATTATGCCCTGCACAGTCAAGAAATTCGAATCAGTCAGACCCGAATTAAGCGAAGAGCATCTGGCAGATGTAGATGCAGTATTGACGACAAGAGAACTTGTCAGATTCTTCAATATGGCAGGAATAGATTTTGCGGATTTACCACAGGATGATTTCGATAATCCTCTCGGTGAATCAACAGGCGCAGCGGCTATATTTGGTACAAGCGGCGGTGTTATGGAAGCTGCATTGAGAACAGCTTATTATATGTTAACCGGAAAAGAACTCGAAAAACTTGAATTCGAAGATATCAGGGGCTTTGAAGGAATTAAAGAGCTTACAGTTAAGATAAATGATCTTGATTTAAATGTAGCGGTTGTAAACGGAGTAGGTAATGTTGCAAAAATACTCGAGGATGTTGAAAAAGGAATATGCAAGTATCATTTCGTAGAAGTGATGGCATGTCCCGGAGGTTGCATAAACGGAGGTGGTCAGCCGATACACAGCATTCCCGAAAAACTTATTAAGCGAATTAAAGCTCTTTACAGTATAGACAGTAAAATGTTCCACAGGAAATCGCACGAAAACGAAGCAGTGAAAACCCTGTATAAGGAATTTCTCATTGAGCCAAACAGTCATAAGGCTCACGAGATTCTTCATACAACATATGCTGCAAGAAAAAGACAATAGATTGATTTTTTTTTCGATTTTTAATTAAAATTATATGGTTGACGGCATAGTTCAGACAATACCTTATCTTTGCAAAAGATGTTACTCCTGTGTAAGGGAGTGCCCTGCAATTGCAATAAGAGTAGAGAACGGCCAGGCCGTTGTCATATCGGACAGGTGTATAAGCTGCGGACATTGTGTTACAGTCTGTTCGCAAAATGCAAAAAGCATTAAAAGCGATATTGATTTGGTTTTAAATGAAATTTTAAAAACCGAGAAAGTATATGCGCTTGTTGCTCCGTCTTTTCCCGCATCGTTTCCGGAAAGTTATTCGAAATTTCCGGCAGCATTAAAGGAACTGGGTTTTACGGGTGTTGTTGAAACTGCATTCGGCGCAGATCTGGTAAGCAATGTTTATGTCGAAGAGCTTCAGAAGAATCCGGATTTAACTATAATAAGTTCTGCCTGTCCTGCAGTTTACAATTATATTGAAAGTTACTATTGCGAACTTGTTCCGAAACTTGCCAAGATAGTTTCACCCATGGTTGCAATGGGAAGATATTTAAAAAAGACATATGGTAACGATATTAAAACAGTATTTATAGGACCCTGCATCGCAAAGAAAAGTGAAATACTGAATCCTGAAGTTGAAGGAATTATAGATGCGGTTTTGACGTTTGAAGAAGTAAAAGAGTTATTTACGAGGAAAAATATTAAAATATCAGAATTACAAGATGATGATTTTGACGCGCCGCATTCTTACATGGGGAAATCGTATCCTCTGGCTGGCGGCCTTTTAAAGTCGGCAGATATTTCGGGTGATATACTCGAAAAAGAAATCATAGTTGTAGAAGGAAAAAATAAAGTCGAAGAAATTCTGAATGAAATTCTTGACAATAAAATTAATGCAAAATTCATTGACATACTTTTTTGCGAAGGATGTATTTCGGGTCCTGCAATAGACAGCAATTTGAATTATTATTCAAGAAGGGCAAAAGTAATCGATTATATAGAGTGGAAAAACAAGTCGGTTGATAAGCTTGTTTGGAAAAGCAATATATACAACAACCGTGATCTGGATTTAAAGCGTGAATTTGAGTATAAAGACAAAAGAATTCCGACGCCCGATGAAGATAAGATAAAAGAAATTCTGGCTAAGTCTAATAAATCCACGAGGCAGGATGAATTGAATTGCGGTTCCTGCGGTTATAAAACATGCAGGGAATATGCTATAGCAATTGTTAAAGGTCTTGCGGAAAATGATATGTGTCTTCCATATTTAATAGATAAGCTGGAAAAAGCTTATGCGGATTTGAAGGACACACAGGAACAGCTTCAGTCTGCGGAGAAACTTGCATCGATTGGACAGCTTGCAGCGGGAGTTGCGCACGAAATTAATAATCCTCTGGGTACAATATTATTATATACATCTTTAATAAAAAAGGAAATCAATAAAAGGATTGATAATCCCCAGACAATAGAAGACCTTGATTTAATTGCGGAAGAAACAAACAGGTGCAAAAATATCGTTTCAAACCTGCTGAATTTTGCAAGGCAGGGTCAGTTGAAAATATCGGATGTTGATGTTTTTGACATCATAAACGGTATATTGAAATCAGTGCGAATTAAACCCGAATTCAGGGGAATATCCTTCAATGTTGAAAGTGAAGCTGATGAAACGATTATTCCGGGTGATATAGACCAGTTAAAGCAGGTTTATCTGAATGTTATAAATAATGCCTGTGAAGCAATGGATGAAAAACAGGTTAAAAAAATATCCATAAGGTTATTGAAAGATGACAGGTATTTCATCACGGAAATAACTGATACGGGAAACGGTATACCAAAGGAAAACATGAATAAGTTATTTACGCCGTTTTTTACGACAAAGAAAATTGGAAAAGGAACGGGACTCGGGCTCGCGATATCATACGGCATAATTAAAATGCATAAAGGCGATATAAGGGTAATAAGTACGGTAGGAGAAGGAACAACTTTTATTATACGATTACCTTTGAGCAATAATTAAAAAGTAAATTTTAAAAAATTAATAATAATTAAATATTATATATGATGGAGAATACAAAAAAGAAAATATTATTAGTTGATGACGACCTTGATTTACTGGAGCAAAATAAAATTCTCCTGGAATCCAAAGGTTATATTGTAGTAACAGCAAGCAATATGAAAGAAGCCATGGACACTTTCAAAAAGGAAAAACCTGATGCCTGTGTGCTGGATTTAATTATGGAAGAGCACGACGCGGGTTTTGTCCTTTCGCATAAAATAAAAAGAGATGAATACGGGAAGACAATCCCTGTATTCCTTTTGACATCGGCTACTTATGTGACAGGAATGAAATTCGGTGCTTCTACAGATGAAGAACAGCAATGGATACACGCTGACGGCTGGTTCGATAAACCTATCAATATAGAACAGCTGACCAATAAACTCGAAGAAGCATTCATAAAATATAAGAAATAATCAGACAGGAAAAATTATTAGTGGAAGAAATAATTCAAGAAGAAATAAAACCGAAAGTATTAATCGTTGATGATGAGCGCGGTCTGAGAACAGGTACAAAAAGAATTCTGCAAAGCGAAGGTTACAATGTGGATACGGCGGAAAACGGAACCGAAGGAATCGAACTGGGAACAAAAAATGATTACGACCTGTGTATAATTGATTTAAAGATGCCGGATATAGACGGGATAGAAGTTCTGAAAACAATAAAGAAAGCAAGACCCAATACAATATGCTACATAGCAACTGCATTTGCAACTTTCGATACTGCGATCGAAGCTACGAAACTCGGCGCACAAAGCTATATACCGAAACCTTTTACGACGGATGAATTATTAAAACATCTCGAAACAGGATATGAAAAACGCCTGTTGATTCTTGAATCCGAGCGCCTCCGCAAGGAAAGGGAAGAACGGCTTCTTGAAATAGCATATGAGAAATCAAGACTCAATACAATTGTAAATTCTATTTTTGACGGTGTGATGGTTGTTAATAAAACCGGTGAACTTGTTTTATTCAATCCTGCGTCGCTGAAATATTTTGATTTAAATGAAATAATAATCGGCGAAAAAATTCTCGGAATCCTTCCGAAAGAAGTTTCAGATTTAATTAATAAAATATTAAATACCGAGAAATACGAAAACAAATCCTATTCAACCCAGCTTGAACTAAAACAAAACAGGGAATTATGCGTGGAAGTCAGCTGTTCGCCCGTTCCTCATCCTGACGGTTCGCTCGCAGGCGTCGTAACGGTAATAAATAATATTACCGAAATGAAAAAACTCGAATATGTCAAATCGCAGTTCGTTTCCATGGTTGCTCACGAACTGAAGGCGCCGATGGCAGCGGTAATGGGATTTATGAATCTTATACTCGATGACAGCATGGGTATTAAACCTGATAAACAAAAAGAATATATTTCGCGCTCTACCAAGCGGCTTCAGGGATTGATTGAAATGGTCAACGACCTGCTCGATATTTCCCGCATGGAAATCAAGAAGAAGGAAAGAGAAATAAAAGAACTTAATATTCCCGAGATTCTCAAATCAAATGTTGACTTTCTTGAACTTGAACTTAAGAAAAAAGGCATTACAGTCACAACAAACTTAGAACTTGACCTGCCACCGATTAAGGCAGATAACAATGAAATAAACAGATTGTACACGAATATTCTCAGCAATGCTTTAAAATATAACAAAGAAAAAGGTACCATAGATATTTCCGCATATAAATCGGGAAATTATGTTGTTACAAAAATAGCCGATACGGGAATTGGTATGAAACCCGAGGACAGGGAAAAATTATTCCAGGAATTCTTCAGGGTCAAAAACGACCAGACAAGAAATATTCCGGGAACAGGCCTTGGCTTATCGATTGTAAAGAGAATAGTAGAGTCATATTCAGGAAAAATCGAAGTGGATAGCGAATACGGAAAAGGTACGACTTTTATAATAAAATTCCCGTATAAAGTATAAGAGCTAAAAATCCGGTTTACGAAAAAGCCCTGAATAGTAACTATATTATTCAGGGCTTTTCTAATAATTGTGATTACTTTAAAAGCACCATTTTTTTGATATCTGTAAATCCGTCCGCAGTAAGTTTATAGAAATAAATTCCCGAAGAATAATTTTCAGCATCCCATTCAATATTATAAATTCCCGCATTTTGTTTTTCGTTTACTAAAGCCGCAATTTCTTTACCGAGAATATCAAATATTTTTAAAGTTATGTAACTGTTATTAATTATTTGATATCTTATATTTGTACCCGGATTGAACGGATTCGGATAATTCTGAAACAGCAAAAATTTATCGGGTGATGCTGTATTTGAATTTGTAATTCCTGAAATTGTAGAATCCACATAAATCCATACTCCACCGTTTGAAGTGCCCGAAGTTGCAACGAGGATTCTGTTCTGGTAACTTAATGACTGGTCTGCACTTATTGTAAGACCTGCGTTAGTAAAACTGACGCCGTCATTTGTGGATTTGAAAACACCTCCGTTTCCGCTTGTATAAATATTTTCCAATAGGTCAAGGCAGGCACCGCGCATTGCTCCGCTCAGGCTTGAAACAGTTGTCCACGTGAGACCTCCGTCAGTAGATTTACTGAATGCATAACCGGTAGATGTTGTAACGGTATAAAGGTTGTGATTATTCTTTTCCACTATAGCCCATATATTTAATGGATTCAGATTTTGGCTGAATGTAAGTCCCGCATCGGTAGACCTGTAGAATCCTGTATTGGACGGGGATGTCGAGGAAGCTCCGACATAAACAATATTCGGATTAAATCTGTCGATTGTAATTGTAACAATCGTCAGTCCGCTTAATGCCGTATCAGGAAATGTAAGACCGTTATCAGTACTTCTTGATAAATATCCTGAAACGGTTCCCACATAAACGTATCCGTTTTTTCCGCATGCAACGGCCTGTACGGTTTTATTACCGAAAACGCTGTCGGGTATGGTTATCCAGTTATTCCCCGAATTTGTTGACTTAAGTAAGCCATTGGCTCCGTAAGTTGCATAAACCCTATTGGAAGAATCACAGGCAAGATACAGAATATTCGATGCTCCACCGATAAAAGCTGTATCCCACGTATCCCCGCCATTTGAAGTTCTGAAAACTCCTTTAATTGTACCTGATGAACCAGCAAAAATTCTCCCCTGGATATCTTTTACCAGAGACCACATACCTATACCCGGTAATTTCTGAACCCACGTTTGGGAAACGGAGATTTGATTAAAAAGAAAAACGAACGCAAAAAGCAGAATTAGCTTTTTCATTTTCTGTTTATTATTTTTGAAAATTGTATTGGTTAATTAAATTTTTCTCTTTCAGAAAAATCTTAAAGCGATGTGTATTGTTTTCACTTTATATGAATGTGACCGTTTGTTTTTACATTCTCAAAAGAACATAAAATATTTTCTAAGTAATTTCAAGTCTTATTCTTTTTATTACTTTTTGTCAAAGGAAGAATAATGTTTATAAATTCTCATGACTTATAATCAATCAAAAATATTTTTATATTATATAAACAGGGTATTTTATGAAAAAGAATATTTTATATTTTGCAGTTTTTTTTATAATATTTTTAGCCGTCCCATCTTACTCCCAGACTTTTAATGAACTTGTAAAAAGATACAGGGCAGCACAAGAACTCGAAGAATACGAAAATATGATTCTTATTCTGGATACAATGCTTATTAAATATCCGAATAACCAACCCGAAATTACTTATTTTAACAGGGGCAATACATACAGGCAGTTGAAAGAATATAATATGGCGATTTTGGATTACACAAAAGCAATTGGAATAAAACCCGATTATGCCAGCGCTTTTAATAACAGGGGAATAAGCTATTTTGACATGGATGAATATGAAAATGCAATTAAAGATTATACTGAAGTTATTAAGTTAAAACCCGATTACCCGCTGGTTTATTTCAACCGTGCGAATGCATATTCCTGCCAGTTCGATTACGACAGAGCTGTTGCGGATTATACTAAATCAATAGAGCTAAAACCTGATTTTTCTGACTCATATTACAACAGGGGAAATAAATATTATGGTATGGGTAAGTATAAAGAAGCCATACTTGACTGGGAGAAAGCTGTTAAACTCGACCCTGCATATGAACTTGAATTAAGAAATAAAATCAACGAAGCAAAAGATCAGACGGAGAAGAAGAAATAAAATCGTAAACTCGTTCCCAAACTGAGTTTGGGAACGAGAAAACGAGATTAAAATATATTAAAAATCCAATCCAAGTTTAAAATAAAAATTCCTTCCCGGCTCTACAGTTACGGAACCACGGTTCGAAGCTAAATGATTTCTGTAATCTTTATCGAGCAGGTTCTCAATGCCTGCGAAAAGCTGGCATTTAAAATATTTGCTGATATCGAGCTGGGTAGAGCTTAATCCTATATTAAATGTCGCATATCCCGGTGTCGGAACTTCACCCGTATAGATTTTATCCTGCCTGTCAAATAAAAGTGAAGCAACATCGAACATTATATAATTAGTAATCAGTCCGCGTATGCCAAGCCTTCCATTAAGCGGGGGCATTTGCGGCAGGTCAAGATTATTTTCAGTGTCTTCGCCTCTTACATATGCCAGTGACCCGTACATTACAAAACTCCTGTAAAAATTATACATGAATTCAAAATCATATCCGTATAAAACAGCTTTACCTATATTTGTTTTTATAAAAGCAGGTCTGCTGTCATATGTCCCGGGAATTTCGGCAACTAAATCTTTGAAAGAATTCATAAATATGTTTCCACTGAAACTATATGTCTGTTTCCATACTCTTAATCCTAAATCTGCAAATAAACCCTGCTCGGGATTTAAATACGGATTACCGACTCTTAAGAAACTTCCCAAATCAATGTACTGGTATCTCTCTTCGATTGTCGGCGAGCGGAAAGAGCGCGCTCCATTTAAAGTTATATCTATATCTTTGACAACAGAGTAAATCGCTCCGATATTACTGCTCCACGATACATCGCTTGCTTCAGCTGCATTCCATAAAGTTTTTTGTTCCGGAGGATTTGTATTCAGCACTCCGTTTATAATTGTATATGCAGGATTTGGTGTATATGAATTTGTAACTTTTACCTGGTCAACCCGTGCGCCGAGATTTATTTTCAGCCTATTATTGAGCAGTTTTATTTCATCCTGTGCATACCCTCCTAGACTTCTGTAGTCAGCCTCGGGCAAAGGCTTATCACCTGTAACCTGGCTTGTAGTGCTTAACAGGTTTCCTGATGTTGTATCATATTTATAAATGGTCTGAAATCTCTGCCTGTCGCTTGTCAAACTCCTTTGCCATAAATCAGCACCAACAATTACATTATTAAACTTTCCAAATGTCCAGTCAGACTGTAACTGAACTCCGTTTGTGTAATGGTTTGCAACGGGTACTATTTTATCTACAGTAACCAATTGTTTTAATTTTCCCGAAGGTGTTCTTTGTACCACTGATTGATTCGGAACATTATTTACGTCCCTTAAAATTGTCTGGTAAAAATATTTTGCGGATATATTATTTAATATTTTCGATATATCGCTGAACTTATATTCCGCACTGTACATTTCTCTTTTTTCTTCAGGATATGTTACAACTGCATTTGTCGGAAAAAGCGATGAACCCGGGATTCCCACATCCCTTGCATCATATCTCTGGTAATCAAATTTAAATGTATGCTTCTTTGCAGGCCTGAATCCTAAACTTCCCGATATATTGTTATCCGAAAACTGGCTGTTAAGTAATTCTCCCTTCGGAGTCTGTGTATTTTTTGCATTTCTCATGGTGCCGCTGATTTTAGCATACCAATACTGCGAGCCTGCATTTAAAAATAATCTTCCTGTTGCACTTGAATTCACTGTGTTCAATCCGCTCAACAAAGAACCTTTAAAATATTTCATGTTGCTGAAATCACCGCCTTTAGTTATAATGTTAACGACTCCGCCGAATGCACCTGTTCCGTATAATGAAGACGAGCCTCCCTTAATGATTTCGATTCTGTCTATGTCGTTTAAATCTATCATAGATAATCTCGCGGAAATATCCGTTGCGGTTTCAATTCTGTTCCCGTCTATTAAAGTAACAATATTGCTCCTGCTTAATCCTCTGATAGTAATATCGGTAGCCCATATGCCGTCGCGTGTAAGTGATAATCCCGGTCTTGAATCAAGCAAGTCCGAAACAGTATTTGCAGAACTTCTCATAATCTGGTGCTCGTCCACAACATCCATGGGCAGCGGAATATCTTTTAACATATTAGTGTATCTTGTACTTGTTACAGTAATTTCGCCTGTCTCGATTTCATTTACAATTAACCTCGCATCTAGTGCAGAGGTCGATTTAGAAGAAATGCTGATATCAGCAATCAGGGTTTTATATCCGGGGTGGATAAACTCAACCTTGTAATCCCCTGAAGCTAAATTTTCAAATAAAAATTCGCCGAATTTGTTTGATTTCGTTGTAAAATTCGTATTCAGAATGTTAACATTTACATCTGAGATTGTAAAACCTGTGTTCTTATCAAATACCTTACCTTTTAATGAAGCGGTTTGTGAAAAAGAAACGTTTACGATTAAAAAAAGAGTAAAAAAAACGTACTTTAACATTAAATAACTTATCCTTTCGATTTGATTTATATGTAAATTAGAACAACACAATAACTTAATAAATTCAAAAATAATTTCATTTGATTTAAGTCAAAAACTATCAAATTCTTCCTGTTTGATAACTTGAAACGGTTATAAATTTAGCTTATATTTGTTACAGAAAATTATGAATGATTATATAATTACCGATAAGTCACGCCGATTTTGGTTCATCCTCAGTTTATCACTTGTTCATTTACTGCTTGGACTGGATATTAATATAGTAAGTGTATCTCTTCCTACTATTGCAGAGCATTTCGGTGTAAATGCAGGTGTGGTTTCAAGAGTAGTTTGGATTTATTTCTTAATCCTTACCTGCTTCCTCCTCGGATTCGGTAAGCTTGGCGACCTGAAAGGATTCAGAAAAATATATTTAACAGGAATATCAGTTTTTACACTTGGCTCTCTGCTCTCTGCACTTGCATTCGATTTTAATTCGCTTGTAGTGTTCAGGGTTATTCAAGCACTTGGCGGAGCGGTTTTATTTGCTTTAACTCCTGCTTTAATTGTTGCATATCTACCAATTGAAATCCGCGGTAAAGTATTCGGAATAAATTATGCATTCACGGCACTCGGCGGAATAATCGGCAGGGGACTCAGCGGATACCTGATTGAATCAATCGGCTGGAATTCGATTTTCATGATTAACATTCCAATCGGGATTCTAGCGGTGTTAATCGGACTGAAGTTCATTCCAAAAGCACAGCTATTTAATCAGGATGCAAAGTATGATTTGAAGGGTTCAATATACATTTTTATCGCACTCTTAACATTTTTATTTGTAATCAATGCGGGTCAGGAATACGGATGGGGTTCTGCGATAATTTTATCGTGCATTATTATTTCAATAATATTTTTTATTTTGTTTATCCTATATGAGAAGAAAATAAATAAAACTGATAATTCTATTTCTCCAATTCTGAAGTTTTCTACTTTAAAAAACCGGCAGATATCTTTTCCGATTATCACTTTTGCTTTGATTTACATAATCACGAACGGTATGATTTATTTATTTCCGTTTTATTTGCAGTGGATAAGAAATTTACCGAAAAAAGAAATCGGCTTGCTGATGGCTATACCTTCTCTGCTCCAGATGCTTTCAGGATATTTATCGGGCACGCTATCGGATAAAAAGAGCATAAAAATAATCTGTTCAACTGGTATTTTACTTACAATCGTATCATATATCACTTTCTCATTTCTCGATGCGAATTCGGATTATTACTTTGTGGTATTTTCGATTATACTTTACGGAGTTGCGATAGGAATATTCATACCTGCAAACACGAACAGGATTATGACCTTTGCACCGATTGACCAGAAGGGGAGTATATCAAGCTTAATGACTACTGTAATCCGTCTTGGCTCCGCATTCGGAGTAACCTCTTTTGCAGCGATATTTACATCATTTGTACCTCAGAAAAACCCTGTTCAGGCAGGAGTGCCGATTGTAAATATACTTAGCGGATTCAAATACACATTCATTTTTGGAGCATTAATTTGTATTTTAGCATTAGTAATAAATCTATTCGTGAATGATAAGTTAGAAAAATCTTTATGAAATATTTAATATTAATCTTAACATTGTTTCTTGCGTACACTTTAAATGCACAGGAAAGTTTTTCCAGCAAGCAATACAATTTCAGGATAACATTTCCGAAAGGATGGGAAGTAAGCACAAAGGACAAAAAATATGTGGTCGAAGCAAGTGAGAATGATAATATTGAATTAAGCATCAATGCCACAATATATTATAATCTTTCCGATTCTTTTAATATAAGTTATATACAAATTGATTCCCTGAAAAAAATTATCGAGAATCAAATGTCCTTTCAATATAAAAAGTATTTGGTATTGCGCTCGGGGAAGGGTCAGATTGACGGTGTGCCGGCATATTTTTATTTCATACAATATTCAGATTACAAGGACGGATTTCTTACCAAATTTATAAGCTTTCAGTATCAATTTATTTACAGGCGTGTATTTTATTCAATGTTCGGAGTCTTCCCCGCCAGTGTATATGAAGACTACGAAAAAATCTTCAACCAAACTTATTTTACATTCAGGTTTCTGGAGAAAATGTAGGGAAAATAATAGACACAGATTTTCCATATTTATCTTTCTCTTTTAATTGACAAAATTATTAATTAGATTTATGTATCAGAACATAAAGGGAATTTACTATGAAAAAGTTATTAAATATAGCATTTTCGTTGTTAATTTTTACTAATTATTGTCTATCACAACCTAGCTGGGAAAAAATAATTTTGGACACTACAAAAAATTTATTATTTGTTCAATTTTTAAATCCACAGACTGGTTATATCGGTGCAAAAAATATGAATACATATAATACAACTTATATTTATAAAACTACGAATTCTGGAAGTATTTGGAATAATTTGGTAAATTATAGTGCAGAATTTGATTGTATGTATTTTGTTGATGCAAATACAGGATTTTTATCAGTTACATTTCCTGGTTTTCCTGCACATGGGCAACTTACAAAGACAATTAATGGTGGAAATTCATGGGAGCTTGTTAGAACTGAAAATGGTGGTGGTATGCCTAATCTATATTTTTTCGACCATATGACAGGTTGGTTTTCTGGGTATCAAAAATTATATAAAACTATAGATGGAGGAAATGGCTGGACTGAAATTCTAATCCCAAGTTTGTATTTGTACCGAATACTATTTCTTGATTTTAATAAAGGGTATTATTTAAGTCAGGATAACAGAGTATTTAAAACAATAAATGCAGGTATGAATTGGAACGAGATTTATATTTCAAATTATATATTAAATGATTTATTTTTTACCGATACATTAAATGGATATTTAGCCGGGAAATTGGACTCTGGTGTTGTATTGAAAACATCAAACGGGGGTTATACTTGGAACAGAATTTTTACAACATTCAAACAACTAAAGAAATTAAAATTTTCAACTTCTAATGTTGGTTATGTCCTAGGTGATACTAATAGGATTTTCAGGACATCAAATGGTGGCTACGATTGGATAGTTGAAAATTTAGATTCTTCTTATAAATTTAATGACTTCTGGTTTGTAAATGCATATACAGGTTGGGTTATAGGTGAAAAGGGTATCATAATGCAAACAATAAACGGTGGTTCCACCAGGATTAATTTAGACCTTAACGAGTCCCTGTTAACATTTCTATTAAATCAAAACTATCCTAATCCATTCAACCCGTCAACAAATATAAAGTACCAAATATCAAAAAACAGTTTTGTTTCATTAAAAGTATTCGATGCTCTCGGCAGGGAAGTTGAAACTCTTGTAAACGAAAAGCAATCACCCGGAATTTATGAAGTGACATTTGACGGGAGTAAACTTTCGAGTGGAATATATTTTTATAAACTCGAAACGGAAAATTTCTCTGATGTGAAAAGAATGGTGCTGGTAAAATAAAAAACGTTACCAAGCCGGAGCTTGGTAACGAGCAATATAAAGATTTTTTTGTTTTATTTTTCTGTCAAAAAAATATCTATCCGGGGAGCAAAGCAGTCGTCAGTAGTTTTCAGTAATAAGAGAGGGCATCAGTATTAACTACTTTGTTCCGCATAGATAGATATAAAATTAAAGAGCATTCAAATAACAAACTTGTGTCATACTTGCATGTATTTAACAGGTATCGCTTTTTTAATTTGTAAAGAACGAGATCCCTGCCAGGAGCATGCAGGGATGACAAAATAAAATTAAAATTCCTGAGGCAAATCTTTCATTTGCTTGTAATTAAAAACAGGTCCGTCTTTGCATACGTAAACATTTCCAATGTTGCATCTTCCGCATTTTCCGAGTCCGCATTTCATACGGTTTTCCAGTGTCGTAATAACGTCTTCATCTTTAAATCCGAGCTTAGACAAAACGGGCATAGTATACTTAATCATAATCGGCGGACCGCAGATTATAGCAACAGTGTTTTCGCTTTTCGGTGCAATCTTTTCCACTACTGTCGGCACGAATCCAATTTCGCCTTTCCAGTCGGGTGTTTCCCCGCCCGGGTCAACTGTTACGAATGTCTTGATATCTTTTCTTTCCTGCCATTCTTTCAACAGGTTTTTATAAACCAAATCGGCAACACTTCTTGCGCCGTATATAATATTTATATCTTTGAATTCTTCTCTGAGGTCGAGCACATTATCTATAATGCAGCGTACGGGAGCAAGTCCGATTCCGCCTGCGATGAATACAACATTCTTTCCTTTCATCTCATCGATGGGGAAATGATTTCCGTATGGACCGCGCAGACCGATTGTATCGCCGACGTTCAGACGCGCCAATGCAGAAGTTACTTTTCCGTATTTTTTAAACGAGCATTCAAGGAATTCCATTCTTGTTGGTGATGATGCGATGCAGAATGTGCATTCTCCTTCTCCGAATACGGAGTACTCGCCGAACTGTCCTGCTTTGAAATTGAATGACTTTGCAACTTCGGGATCTTTGAACTGCAATCTGAAAGTAGTAGTGTCGGGTGTTTCCGTAATCACTTCCTTCACTTCCATTAAATAGGGTTTATATATATTTTCCATATTATGATAAATAAACTTTTATTTTAAACTAATTACTTTTACGCTTTCGCTAACTCATTAATTTCTGTCACGATTCCTTTGATGTCAATTGACACAGGGCAGCCGCGGGAACATCTTCCGCAGCCTGTACATAATATTTCATCGAACTTATCGGGATAATATTTGAACTTATGCGAAATTCTCTGCCTGTAACGTTTTGTCTGGTCGTTTCTCGGATTGTGTCCCGATGCATGTTTTGTAAACATATCGAACTGGCATCCGTCCCAGTTTTTCATTCTTCTGCCTTCGGAGTAATTGTAATCTTCATCCACAATATCGAAGCAATGACATACAGGACAGACAAATGCGCACTGAGCGCATCCGAGGCACATCCTGCCGACTGAATTCCAGTATTCGCTTTCGAAATTTCCTGTAATCCACTCTTTTACTTTTTCAGCATCGAAAACTTTTTCGGGCTGTTTTACTGCTGCTTCGACTGCTTTAGATTTTTCGGTATTGCCGGGAGTTAAATAATTTTCATAAGATTTTAAAAAGTTTGTGCCTTTTTCTGTTACTATTCTTACTGCAAAATTATTCTCATCCAGAGGTAACAGGAATATGTCAGACCCTTCAACTGAAGTCGGGCTTAAGTTTACCGAAGTGCAGAAACAAAATTCATCCGCGTATTCACACATAAGTCCTATTAATACTGTGTTATTTGCCCTTACATTGAAGAATTCATCTTTATAATCCCAGTTGAATATTTTGCTGAGTATATTGATTGACCTTATATCGCAGGGCTTCGCACCGAATATTACGGTTGTTTTTTCCTCTACTTTGGGTTCGATTATCTCTACATCATTCTGATTTTTCTTGTAATATATTATCGGTTCTGATTTTGGAAATATATATTCCTTGAACGATGCTTTAGTATGTTTTGTCTTGCTGTTTAAAGCAACTTCGTTTTCGTTTTTAATTTTCACATAACCTTTTTCACCCGGAGTGATTACATCAACGTTGTTCTTCAGTAAATCCGAACAAAGCTTCAGCAGGTTTTCTTTCGATATTATTTTCTCTTCCATAAAATTATTTTAATTTAAATCCGTTCCCAAACACAGTTTGGGAACGAGGTTTATGAAGTTATTCAATAAAATCTTCGTTATCTTTCAGGTCATAGCTTCCAACAAGTGTCGGTGCGTTCACGTCCATGCCTGATACATAATTGAAATCATCTTTTGTTACCATTGCCATTTTCCTGTTAAGCAGTGAAAGCGGTATATCCATCGGGCATACTCTTTCGCATTCGTTGCATCCTATGCATCTTCCGCTTAAGTGGAAAGCCCTGATAAGATTCCATGAGAAGTTTCCGCGTTTCGATGCACTGCTTTCAATCCATCTCGGAATTGATTTATCCACGATGCACTGCTCGCAATAGCAGAGCGGGCAAGCCTGGCGGCAAGCATAGCATTTAATGCATTTGTCAAATTCCTCTTCGAAGAAATCCCATCTTTCTTCGGAGTTCATTGCTTCGACTCCGCGAATCATTTTCAGTTTCTTGTCTTCACCCTGCGGAATGTCTTCGAGCGTACCGACAGTCACATCAAATAGTTTCGGCGATTTTACTTCACAGTTTAAGCATTTCCCTGCAACAGTTTCGGCATTGAAATCTATATCGAAGTCATTTGTTACACCGCTGCAGTTCACACCTATTATATAAACGTCATCTCTTTTTATCTGGCTTTCCTGAATTAAAGCAACGATTGCTTTTATGTCGCATCCTTTTGCAATGATTCCTATTTTTCCGAGCTTTGTAATTTCTTCGCGAGTCAAATAAACTGCAAGGTTATTCAATATGAATTTATTGATTACGAATTTATCTGCTTCTTCGGGTTTTTGTGCGATGAAAGGTTTTGTTCTTTTATCGTTGCCGTATCTGATATAACCTATTACGGCATTAACTTTTCCCGATGTGAGAAGTTCCTTTGCAATTGTGTTAATCTCATTCATTGATTACGAACTCCTTATTAATTTTTGCGTATTTTTCGAATGGTCCCTGAGTTTTTACTTTATTTGTAAATGCATTAACTACATCTACAAATTTTTTGCCTTCCGATGCCGAAACCCATGAGAAATGCAGACGGTTTTCGTCTATTCCCATGTAATCGAGAAGCTTGTGAAACATCATCCATCTTCTTCTTGCGTGGAAGTTACCTGCATTGTAATGGCAGTCGCCGGGATGGCATCCAGATACCAGAACTCCGTCGGCGCCTTTTTCGAATGCCTTTATAATAAATACAGGGTCAATTCTTCCCGTGCAGGGGAGTTTAATCATCCTTATGTTCGGCTGATATTTTAATCTCGATGTTCCTGCTAAATCCGCACCCGTGTATGTGCACCAGTTGCAGACGAAAGCAATAATTTTTGGGTCTTGAGTTTTAATATTTTCCATTTTAAAATTATTTAAATGCTTGCGTTCCCATGCCGGAGCGTGGGAACGAGATTATTTATTACATTAGTGCTGAAATTTCAGCGTAAATCTGTTCGTCCGTATATCCTATCAATTCAATTGACTTAGACGGACATGTTGCATTACACGTGCCGCATCCCTGGCAAAGTCCCGAATTCACAAAAGCAACTTCTTTAATTAAGTTACCCTGTTTATCTTTTATCTGTTTTATTTCGATTGCATTGTAAGCGCAGACTTTCTTGCAATAGAAACAACCTGCGCATAGATTTTCATTTACAAGTGCAATTGTCGGTTCCCTTTCGAGCATATCAGAACCGAATAATACCATAGCCTTTGCAGCTGCAGCCGATGCCATTGCAACCGAATCGGGAATATCTCTTGGCGAGTGGCATGCACCTGCGAGGAAAATACCTCCGCTGCTGCTTTCCACCGGTCTTAATTTCGGATGAACTTCAACGAAATATCCGTATTTATCATAAGGAATACCAACTGTCTGTGCAAGCTTCGAAGCATCGGGCTGTGCAACCATTGCTGTTGCGAGTACAACCATATCGGCATCTATTGTTATCGGAACGCCTGCGAGTGTATCTTCACCTTTTACTATATATTTTCCGTCTTCTTCATAAATTCTGGAAACACGTCCGCGTATATATTTCACGCCGTCTTCTTCTATGGCGCGTCTTACAAATTCTTCATACATCTTTCCGCCTGAGCGTATATCCATATAGAATACATAAGCTTCTCCGTCGTGGACTTTGTGCTTGTAAAGCATTGCGTGTTTTGCAGTGTACATGCAGCAGATTTTGCTGCAGTATGAAAATCCTTTTGATTCATCTCTCGAACCGACACACTGTATAAATACAATTTTCTTCGGAGTCTTACCGTCGGATGGTCTCTGGAATTCACCCGAAGTCGGTCCTGATGCGCTTGCTATTCTTTCAAACTGCAATCCGTCTATGACATCTTTATATTTTCCGTAACCGTATTCACCGTAACCTTTAATTTCACTGCCTTCGGGTTTTTTATCAATTGAATATAATTTATAACCTGTAGCCATTATTATTGCACCGATTTCTTCGGTCAACAATTGGTCTTCCTGTTCAAAAAATATAGCGTCGCGTCCGCAAACTTTCTTACACATCGAACATTTCCCTGTTTTAAAGTAAGTACAAACCGAAGTATCTATAACGGGAATGTTCGGTACAGCCTGCGGGAACGGTACATATATTGCCGAGCGGGTTGTAAGCTGTTCATCGAATTCACTCAATGCTTTTTTCTTAATCGGACATTTCTGCATACAATCACCGCAACCCGTGCATTTCGTATCGTCGACATATCTTGCTTTTTTTCTAATTGTAACTTTGAAGTTACCTATAAATCCTTCGACTTTTTCAACTTCGGAATATGTAAGCAATTTAATTTTCGGATGCTGGTAAACTTCAACCATTCTTGGTGTTAGAATACATTGCGAGCAATCGAGTGTGGGGAAGGTTTCCGAAAGCTGGCTCATATGACCGCCGATTGACGGTTCTTTTTCTACAAGCACGACTTCATATCCTGCATTAGCAACATCGAGTGCCGCCTGAATTCCCGATATACCGCCGCCGATAACAAGCGTTCTTTTTGTAACGGGAACTTTGATTGTTGTAAGCGGAACATTCCTTTTTACTTTCTCAACTGCAAATCTTACAAGGTCAATTGCCTTATCTGTTGCAACATCAATATCTTCGTGCACCCAGGATACGTGCTCTCTCAAATTTGCTATTTCGCAAAGGAAAGGGTTTACCCCTGCGTCAGCAACTGCTTTCCTGAAAGTTTTTTCGTGCATATGCGGTGAACACGAACCAACTACAACCCCGTCGAGCTTAAAATCTTTTATCGCCTGTTTAATAAGGTTCTGACCGGGGTCAGAGCACATATATTTGTAATCAACCGAATGAACCACACCCGGAAAAAATCCTGCTGCTTTTGAAACTCGTGCGCAGTCAACTGTTCTGCCTATGTTTTCCCCGCAATGACAAATGAATACTCCTATTTTCATGCTGATACCTCCTGTACATCGTTCCTGACCGGAAGATTGAATTCTATAAAGTGTGTATCTATACCAAGCTGTTTTTTATCGAAGCCGAGTGCAAGTCCTAATATTTCCGATAAATACAGAACCGGTATTTCTTTGAAATCAGAAAATTTACTTTTAATATTTTGTTGTCTCATATCCAGATTGGAATGACACATCGGGCAGGCTACCACGATTACATTTGCACCGTGCTTTATTGCATCATCGAGAATTTTCTTTGATAAATCCACAACAATATCCTGTCTTGCAATCGAATGTGCCGCTCCGCAGCATTCCAATTTGAAATTCCAGTCTATTGTCTGTGCTCCTGTTGCCTTTACAATTTCTTCCATAGAATTTGGCTGTTCGGAATCATCACTGTTAATACCGCTTGGTCTGACAAGCAGGCACCCGTAATAGCAGGCGGCTTTGAAATTTTTCAAATCAATTTTCTTCTTC
>Ga0224522_1000253_pt1 | contig 22763 bp, 10 predicted proteins | sample CFST25metaG_FD_182733 | JGI IMG/M metagenome (GOLD analysis project Ga0224522, IMG submission 182733) | Peat soil microbial communities from Stordalen Mire, Sweden - C.F.S.T25 | ecosystem: Environmental > Terrestrial > Soil > Wetlands > Peat | place: Sweden: Norrbotten County, Stordalen Mire...
TCCAACAACCGGTCCTGAATCCTTTTTTTTGCCTTCATCTGGCGTAAATGGATTTTTGCCACCCGGCATTTTCTTTAATATTGAGTCGGGAATATCAAATTTCATCCCCATTCCAACAACAAAGTTGGCTTTCTCTTCCAGTGTCATAGCTGCAACAACTTTTTTAATAGGACTATCACCCAATTTAGGGTTTGCGTTGTTTTTACACGCAATAATTGATACAAGAGATATTCCAAACAGGAAAACCTTTGTGAAGCTGATAAATGTTTTTTTCATGGTGTGTTTGATTTACTTAAATAGAGCATTTGAAAAACACAATTGATATAAGAAGGCAGTTTGATAATTTAAAAATAGACTTTAAAATAAAGTATAATTAAAATATTAACAGTTTGCTAATTAGAAATTTAGCAATATAATATTTTATCACATTGTATAGAGCCGCCACTCTAGAGGAGAAAAATATAACTTTGATATGCCTTTTCTGGCTGAATAGACACAATCACAAAATAACAACAAAATAAATGCTTTTCAAAGTTTTTTACTGCTTAATAAATTTCTTTTAGATCTTGGAATAGACAATTTTTTTTTGCCCGTTTTTATTAACTTTGTGGTATATCCGTGTCGTACTGAAAATATCAGGATAGCAAAAAACACGAAAACTTATAATGATTTAAATAGATCTGATATTTTAACGATTTCTTCCTTAATATAGAATCAAACAGTCTCTGATTCTCATCCCATGAAGATCAGATATCTCTGATCGGAGATTTAAATTGTCCTTTTATCTCCCTATTCTGATTCTACGCTATGCCTAATACAGTAGTAGAATTAAATTAGCGTCAGAATAGGATAAGGTTCGGGTCAGATTAGGCTTAGAGGAAAATAATCTCAAAGTCATCGTTTGTTAATCCGGCTTATTTGGGGGTGAGGTTTTGTGAAAAGAGGTTATCCTGACATTCAGGATAACCTCTTGATTAAAAATATAAAAATTTATTTTTTGTTTAGTACTTTATCTAGGCGATCGGCTAAATCTGCCCAGTGTGCTTTTGTGATGCGATCAGTAGTGGTTGCCGAAGCTAGTTTGAGTTCGCCCATTAACGTTCTTAGATGACTTTTGACAATTGAGTATACATCACTCTTAGAATTGATTGATGCATTAAACTGCATCATAGATGGCGAAGGGCCACTTGATTGTTCTGAAGTTTCTATCATGGATAATAGCTTCTCAACATAAGCCTTCTGGAGGTTTCGGCGACAAAAATCAACAGCTTTCTTTGTAGGTAATTCTGTCCAGATACCTTTCTTTAGATCTTGTAATAACTCATCAACAGAGTAGTTTTGATTACTTACGCCATAATTTATTGCCAGGGTATTCAGTTTTGTAGATGATAACACATTATTTAGTGCATTCTCTTGAATAGGGGCAATGAATTCTAATCCACCAGTATGCGAAATACAACTCATGATATTTTTATCCTGCAACCAAAGAGGCGTATCGAATACGTTTTTGATTAAGAATGCAATAGCTTCTTTCTGTGTTGTGCGTGGGACTGCTTCGTATTGAGCACCTGGCATATCAAAAGTTTTAGGAGTTTCGTAAACCCCACCAACGTTCTTTGCTGCGTGCCCCATATATCTTGAAAACTGTGCAATTAGTTCGCCATACATGGTCGCTAGATCAGTATAATTCTCGCCGTCTTCTTTGGTCCATTCAATAAGATGAGGAAGGATTCTCTTCAGGTTTTTAATGCCATACTCGCCTGCTTTCATGGCGTTGTTGCCAATATCTTCGCTTTGGAATCTAGGATCATAAGGACTCGACTCGTTTCCGAACAAATACATAGGATCAGTTTCGTGAGAGCGAACCCATTTATTGAGGACTAATTTCTCTGCTTTGGCATCTTTAGCATCAAATATCGGTTTATAACCCCATTCAATGGCCCACTTATCATAAACAGCAATACGAGGAATGAGATCAGTTATTCCATCTTCGGGCTGAGCTACATAATTGAAACGCGAATAATCCATAATCGAAGCTGAATGACCATACTTCTTTATAAATTCATTGTCTCTTAGTTTCTCAACGGGGATGGATGCGCTTGCAGCAAAATTATGACGTAGTCCTAAAGTATGACCTACTTCGTGACAGGCAACATAGCGCATCAGTCGTCCCATTAATTCTTCGTCATATTCTTTATTTTTGGCGCGTGGATCGACAGCTGCTGTTTGAATGAGGTACCATTTGTAAAGTCGCTTTACAATATCGTTATACCAGCCAACATGGCTTTCAAGGATTTCACCACTTCTGGGGTCGTGAACATTTGGACCATAAGCATTTTCGATATCAGCAGCAAAGTAGCGGATAGCTGAATAGCGTGCATCTTCAAGGCTCATCGTGGAGTCGTTTTCGGGCCATTCATAAGCTCTTACAGCATTTTTCCATCCAGCTTGCTCAAAGGCAACATTCCAGTCTTCTATTCCCTGGATCAGGTATTTCCTCCATTTTTTAGGAGTAGAGGGGTCGATATAATAGACAATTGGTTTTTTTGGTTCAACCAATTCTCCCCGTTTCATTTTTTCAATATCAGCAGTTTTGGGTTCCAGTCTCCATCTTACAGCGAAGACCTCCTTTTCTGAACCCTGTTTGTTTTCGTCGAACGAAGTGAAGCTGTTGGCAAAGAACCCAACACGTGCATCGAACGCTCTGCGATGCATAGGTTCTTTAGGCAATAACAACATTGAGATGTTGAATTCAAAAGTTGCAGCACCAGCATCGGCAGCAGGAAGTGTTTTTTCTAATCCTCTTCCTGAAGTTGGTCCTGACGGTGTGTTATTGATGCTGAATGTCTTCATGATTTTAACTTCGGTATTAATGGGGAAACTACGCATACTTTCAATAAATATGCGATCGTTCATGGCCATTCCCAATTTATATTGGGTTTTAGCACGGTTTTCCATGCTGATAACCGCATTCTCACTTTTAAAGAAGTCGGTTACTTCGATAACCACACCTGTAGAATCTTTTCCAAGTGCTTTTATATCAAAAGCAGAAACAATGGGGTCTACATTTGAATTTCTTACTGCTTGAGCTAAAGGCTGGTTTGGATCTACTGCTATATTTACAACCAATGAAGAACGGAGGAAAATTTTATTTTCAGGTCCTTTTTCAAAATAAAGTACAGATTGATTCGCAATTTCACCACCAAAACCAGCTCCTGTAGTGGTTTTAGAAATACGTGTGATCGCAATAAATTCGCGATTCATCAATGAATCAGCAATCTCAAAATAAAATTTATCATCAACTTTATGAACGGTAAAGAGTCCCTTGCTCGTTTTTGCCTTAGCTGTTATAATCTCTTTGTAGGGCTTTGGTGTTTTTTGAGGAGTGGTAGGAGGGGTTAGTGGAGTTGTTGGAGTGGCAGGGTTTTGTGCCTGAGGAGTAATAGGTTTGTCAGTTTTCCTTTGTGCAGAAGCAGGCATTGCAATAATGCTTAGCACTAAGAAAAGTGAAATAGTAACTCCAAGATGTGTAAGGGTTTTCATGAAGATTAAGAATGTTGGGTGAATGAAAAAATAATTGTGTGTAAATTTAAAGCTTCTGCTTATACAAATGGAAATAGTGCGTAAAAAAACAGATCGTAAAACGGAGTATGTTAATTATTGCCATTTCGTTTTAAATAGTACACAATAGATCTTGGGATTCGTTTATGCTGTGGAATAAAAATGTTATTTTTGTTGCATCAGTAAAAATGTATGAGGTATGTATGATTATTTTGAAGGCCGGTTTACAGAAATCAACCCAGCTTATATTGTGGTTGACTGTCACGGAGTAGGTTACTACCTCCATGTTTCTTTAAATACATTTACTAAGTTAAAAGATAAACCACAAGGTCGTATACTAGTCCACCATGTTGTAAGAGAAGATGCACAGTTATTGTATGGTTTTGCTGATGAAAGTGAACGTCGTCTTTTCAGATTGCTCATTACCGTATCAGGGGTAGGTTCAAATACAGCTCGTTTGATTTTATCCTCGTTAGGTACGTATGAGATAAAACAAGCCATATCTAATCGCGATGTAGGAGTATTGCAAAAAGTAAAGGGGATAGGCCTTAAATCTGCTCAGCGAATAGTGATTGATCTTTTTGATAAAATCGATAAAGAGGGAATAATTGAAGATATTCCTTCGGCGGTTAACAATACAACGCGCACGGAAGCGTTATCTGCTTTAGTAATGCTGGGTTTCCAGAAGAATTTGGTCGAAAAGACTCTCGATAAATTGTTGAAAACAAGCGAGGGTGTAATGAGTGTTGAAGATTTAATTAAACAGGCTCTTAAAATTCTATAAACATATAAAGTATTACAACCATTTTTGGGTATTGTTTTACTGTTTATATCATTTTATTTTTCCTATTTAGTTAAATTGTTCGCTCTTTTTTATGATCGGTGAGAATGATTACTTCGTCCACTTTGGATCAGTAATTAATTCTGTCCAATTTTTATATTCATCAAAAACATTGTCTTGGAGCGTCTGATAAAAAATATACTCGGATTTACTTTTGCTCTACTCGTGCTCTCGGTGGTTTGGGTATCAAATGCAGCTGAAAAGATGGTAAGACCATCCATAAGGCTGCTGATGAATAATGATGATACCATAAAAAAAGATAGTATAAAGCTGCGTTTTCCATTTAAAGATCAAGCCGATACTTTAAGCGGACGCAGATCCAAAAGTCCTTTATTTCTGAAAGATCCTGCAAATCTTACTGAAGAACTTGAATACGACCCCATAGCCAAGGAGTATACAATTCGTAGAAAAGTTGGTGCTTATGAATTTAGACGTCCGATGGTGCTCGACTTCAAAGAATACCAGAAATATGATACCGAAAGGGCATTGCGCAACTATTGGTTTGAACGGTCTCAAACTGCTGGTAAGACTGATAACTTGCGCACAATTCCACAGATGATGGTAGGGGGGGATGTGTTTGAAAGGGTCTTCGGAAGTAATGTTATAGACATCAGGCCACAAGGAGCAGCTGAACTTAGTTTCGGAATACTCTCTAATCGGAATAATAATCCGGCACTCAGTATTCGTAACCGTCAAACAACAAACTTCGATTTCAAAGAAAAAATTCAAATGAGTGTTGCTGCTAAGATTGGCGACAAAATTGAATTCAACACCAACTATAATACAGAGAGCACTTTCGAATTTGAAAACAAACTTAAGCTAAAATACGAAGGTAAAGAGGATGAGATTATTAAGTTAATAGAGGCCGGTGATGTCAGCCTTCCATTAAATGGAACATTGATAACAGGAAATCAAAGTCTATTTGGATTAAAGACCCAGCTACAGTTTGGTAAAACTACTATCACTACAGTCTTCTCTCAACAAAAGAGTAAAACATCAAATATTACTGTTCAGGGCGGTGCTCAAACGACTAAGTTTAAACTTGCCGCACTCGATTATGAAGAGAACCGACACTTTTTCATCTCTCAATACTTCAGGGATCATTACGACGGAGCCTTAAAAACATTACCCATTGTTACCTCAAATGTTAACATTTCAAAGATTGAAGTTTGGGTTACAAACATTGGTCCTGCTGTAAACGAAAATAGAAATATTGTTGCTTTTGCAGATCTGGCTGAACGCAATCCGTATAATAAGAACATTCACGGAAATAATTTGTACAATTATCCTGATAATAACGCAAATGATTTGGTGTCAGGACTTGATATAAACATTGTCAGAAATATTAATGGGGTGTCTGATTATCTAACCGGAGCAAAAAGGATGACAGGAGGACTCGACTTTGAGAAGGTTGAACTTGCCCGTAAACTGAATCCCACAGAATATAGTTTTAATAGCAAACTTGGTTTTATCTCTTTAAATACCACCCTAAGTTCTAATCAGGTATTGGCTGTGGCTTATCAATATACACAGTTAGGCGATAATAAAATCTACAAGGTGGGTGAGTTCTCAGACGAAAACATAAGTTCATCAAGCTGTTTAATGGTTAAACTGTTAAAAAGCACTGCACTCAATTCGCATATTCCAATGTGGAATCTGATGATGAAAAATGTTTATAATATTGGTGCTTATCGAATCAACAAGCAAGATTTTATATTCAACATTTTGTATGCCGGAAACAATAATGGTGTTCCTACCTCGTATCTTTCTGAAGGTTCGAGTTCAATAAAAGGCGTTCCATTGCTAAAAGTTTTAAATCTTGACAACCTTGATGTACAATATAATCCTAATCCGGATGGCCAGTTCGACTTTATAGACAGTGCTTATTATGCGGGCGGTACCATTCAAAGTAGCAATGGACGTATCTTCTTTACTGTGAAAGAACCATTTGGAAATTACTTGCGATCTAAATTGGCCGACCCTGTTCTGGCTGATAAATTATGTTATGACTCTCTATACACGCTGCCTAAGAGTGGAGCCATGCAATATCCTGATAAGAATAAATTTGTTCTTGATGGGCAATATAAATCAGCTACCGGTTCTGAAATAAATCTTAACGCATACAATGTCCCGCAGGGTTCTGTGAAAGTGACAGCAGGAGGAATACCGCTTTCAGAAAACATTGATTATACTGTGGATTATACACTTGGGAGGGTCAGAATTATCAATGAAGGGATTCTAAATTCGGGAACTCCTATCAATATTTCTATGGAAAATAATGCCATGTTTAATGTGCAAACCCAAACACTGCTGGGTGCGCGGATTGATCATAAGGTGAATAAAGACTTCAACATTGGTGCTACGATCATGAACTTGTCAGAGAAGCCCCTGACTCCAAAAACTAACTTTGGAAATGAACCTATATCCAACACTATTTGGGGAGCTGATTTTAACTATCAACATGAGTCGCGATTCTTAACACGATTAGTTAATAAATTACCATTTATCAGTACTAAAGTGCCGTCAAAGATTACTATGAATGGTGAATTTGCACAATTTTTACCAGGTCATTCTAATACTATTGGCAAGGCCGGAACCTCATATATCGACGATTTCGAAGGAAGTAAATCGACGATTGATTTAAAGAATCCTGCACTTTGGTTTCTGGCCTCAACACCTCAGGGTCAGGTGCAACCTGATATGTTCCCTGAGGCTGCCCCGGGGACCGGTTTGAGTTATGGTTTTAACCGTGCTTTATTGTCGTGGTATATCATTGACCCACTTTTTTATGATCGAAACAGTAGCATTCGGCCTCGTAATATTAATCGTGACGAATTATCACGTAATAGCGTACGAGCAGTAAGTGAGCAAGAAGTATTCCCAAATACAGATCCGCCTAATAATCAGCCAGTAAACCTTCCGATTCTGAACATGGCCTATTATCCTTCAGAACGTGGACCCTATAATTTTGATGTTGAAGGTGTTTCAGGATTTTCGGCCGGTATTGGGTCGGATGGTAAATTAATTTATCCTGAAACCAGATGGGGTGGAATCATGCGTAAAGTAGAGACCTCCGATTTTGATGCGGCCAATGTGGAGTATATAGAATTCTGGATGATGGATCCTTTTTCAGAGAATCCAAATCACAAAGGGGGGCAAATATATCTTAATTTAGGGGATGTTTCTGAAGATCTTTTACGTGATGGACGAAAAGGATTTGAAAATGGGCTTCCTGCTACACAGGATGTTGTAAATGTGGATACTACTATTTGGGGACGGGTTCCGAAAATTCAGGCACTGGTTCAAACTTTCGATAATAATGTAACTGCCCGTAAATATCAGGATGTAGGATATGATGGTTTATCTGATACTGATGAACGTACATTTTTTAAAGGAACTTATTTAGATAAGCTCTCAAGATTATTTGGTAATTCATCTGAAGCTTATCTCTCTGCAGAAAAAGATCCTGCTAATGACGACTATCATTATTTCAGAGGGTCTGATTATGATAATGATCCAAACTTTAGTAGTATTTCAGCCCGATACAAACGATATACCGGTGCTGAAGCTAACTCCCCAGCCTCCGAGCAGTCGAATGAATTATACTCTACACAAGCTACCAACTATCCGAATACAGAAGATATAGATCATGATAATACACTAAACGAAACTGAACGTTATTTTCAGTACAAGATAGATTTGCAACCAAACCATATGAATGTAGGGGAGAACTACATTGCAGATAAACGTATTGCAAGTGGGATTCCACTTGAAAATGGTAAAGTGGGCGAGGTAACATGGTATCAGTTTAAAATACCTATTCACTCTCCGGATAAAGTTATTGGTAACATACAAGACTTTCGTTCCATTCGCTTTATCAGGATGTTTATGAAAAATTTTCATGAAGAGATTGTTTGTCGGTTTGCTTCATTTGAATTGGTTCGTGGAGAATGGAGAGCTTACGATAAAAGTCTTTTGGTAACCAATGCTCCATTACCAACACCCGATCCAACTGGATTTGAACTTTCAACTGTTAGTTTTGAGGAAAATGGAAATCGTCAACCCATTCCGTATGTTATTCCTCCTGGTATTGACAGAGAGATAAACTATGGAACGACGAATCTTCAAAGGCTTAATGAGCAAGCAATGGTTTTACGTGTCAAAAATCTTCCTGATGGTGATGCTCGTGGTACTTATAAAACGACTGACTTCGATTTTCGGCGGTATAAAAAACTGAAAATGTATGTTCATGGCGAAAAGATGTTTGCGAATAAAGAGCTTCAAAAAGGCGACCTTACATTATTTATTAGAATGGGGTCAGATTTTACTGGCAACTATTATGAATATGAAATGCCAATTAGCTTTACCCCCTGGAATGTTTCAAGTGCAGATCCATATGTTATTTGGCCTACCGAAAATAATATTGAGATTACCCTTGAAGATTTAGTAAATACTAAACTACTTCGAAATGATATGATTTCGCGAAAAACTCCGGGTGTGAGTATGATTAGTCCATTTACGGTAAGTAGTGGCAACAATAAAATTACGGTTGTCGGTACGCCAAGTGTTAGCGACGTAAAGGCATTTATGATTGGAATAAGAAATCCACGCAAGATATTAGTTAACGATAAAGATGATGGAGATGTTAAGTCAGCCGAAATCTGGGTTAACGAATTACGACTCACAGATTTTAATGAAAAGCAGGCTTGGGCAGCTACGGGACGTCTCAGTGCGAATCTGGCCGACCTGGGTGATATAACTATCTCAGGTATGCATTCTACTCCGGGATTCGGGAGTATTGAAAAAAAAGTAAATGAACGTCAGTTAGAAGCTGTAACTCAATTTGATTTTGCAACCAATATAGAACTTGGAAAATTTTTACCAGAGAAATCAGGTATACATATTCCTTTGCATTTCGACTATTCGGAATCAAAGAATACCCCTGAATTCAATCCACTTGATCCTGATGTTGACTTTCAAAAGCAATTGAGTCGATTAAATAAAAGTCAGCAAGACTCATTGAAAAATAAGACAGAGGATTTGACCATCCGTCGAAACTTTAACCTGATTAATGTTCATAAAGAACGATTGCCAAGTAGCACTCGAACCAATAAGATTTATGACCCTGAAAATTTTGATTTTACATATGCTTATTCTGAAATTACACACCGGAATATTGACATTGACTATAATATACAAAAGACTTACAGAGGAGGATTAGGATATAATTATACAGGAAATCCTAAAAACATCAAGCCATTCGAAAAGTTAGGGATATTCTCGACAGTTAAGGCTTTACAGGCTATAAAGGACTTTAATTTTTACCTTTTCCCCAGGGCTATTTCTTTCCGTACAGATATGAATAGAGAGTATGATGTTCAATTAATGCGTGATAAAAGTGATGCACAATTAACAATAGATCCAGTCTATTATAAAAAATGGACATGGACTCGCACCTATGGATTGTTCTGGGATCTCTCACAATCACTTAAGGTTGATTTTCAGGCAAATGCTGATGCTTACATCAATGAACCGTTAGGTGTAATTAACCGGAATTCTGATGATTTTCAACGTAAACGTGATAGTATTAGAGATGAGATACTTCATTTTGGCACACTTACCAACTATGTTCAGACGGCTAATGTAAATTATACCTTGCCATTCAGTAAAATATGGATTCTCGACTGGATAAATAGTACTGCTCGTTATACAGGTCAATATAGATGGGAGGCATCACCTAAGTCTTTGCAACCACGTCTGGGAAATACCATAGATAATGCTGCACAGAAACAATTAAATGCGACATTGCGATTTTCAGCATTGTTTAATAAATGGGGTTTCCTTCGAAAAGTGTTAGCAGTAGAACCAGGTTTTGGAGCTAATAGTAAGCAAGGCAATCAGTCTTCGAATGCAAAAAATGGAATCTCATGGGCCGATCTGAGCATCCCTGCTAAGACAGCTGTTATGATAGCCAAAATGCTTTTCTCCTTTAAAGAGTTTTCATTTGCATATTCTGAAAATAATTCAATAATGCTTCCGGGATTTACCCCAACGCCAGATCTGTTGGGTAACCGATGGAGCGATCGTGCTCCGGGATTAGGCTTTATCTTTGGAAGTCAAGGGGATATTCGGTCTAGTGCAGTTGCTTATAATTGGTTAAGCAGAGATACTTTGTTAAATAACCCCTATCAAACAAGACATAATAAAACGTTAACCATGAAGGGACGACTTGAGCCTATCCGTAACTTCATTATTGATATTTCGGCTGATCGATCAGAATCAGCGAATCATTCAGAGTTCTTTAAAGCAGGTAGTGATGGATTGTTTCATACTTCTTCTCCACAAGATAATGGGAATTTTAGTATGACCTTTTTAATGATCAAAACTGCTTTTAAAACAGAAGATAATAACCACATCTCTTCAACTTTTAATCAGTTTAAAAAGTACAGACTTCAGGTGGCCGAGCGGCTTGCCAAGGCTAATCCCAACTGGCCTGGAACATATGATCAATCAGGTTTTCCAACAGGTTATGGAGCGACCTCACAGGAGGTTTTAATCCCGGCGTTTATTGCAGCATATTCAGGAAATAATCCAGATAAAGTATCACTCAATGCATTTCCATCCATCCCATTGCCCAACTGGCGTATAACCTATACGGGACTTAGCGAAATGGATTTCATTAAAGAAATATTTCAATCAATCACGTTATCACACAGCTATCAGTCGTCATATACCGTTGGAAGCTATCTAAGTAATCTAAACTATCAGGAAACCAATGGCTTTGCATCGCTGATTGAGAATGGCAATTTTGTTTCAAATAAAAGAATTGATGGAGTTAATCTGATAGAGCAGTTTTCTCCATTACTCAATATAGATATGACATGGAAAAATAGCCTTACCTCGCATCTTGAATTCAAACGCATGCGTAATCTCACACTTAGTTTCGCGAATAATCAAATTACTGAAATTACCCTTAATGAGTTTCTGATTGGAATGGGGTACAAATTAAAGAATATGAGATTTATCACGGTCTCTGAAACTGGTAGAAATGCAAAAGTTAAAAGCGATCTGAACATAAAAGTTGATTTATCTATAAAAGATGACAAAACAGTATTACGACGTATAGATCAAGATATCAACCAGATATCAGCAGGTAAGAGGCTGATTTCGATTAACATCTCTACTGATTATCAGTTAAGTCAACGAATGAATATGCGACTCTTTTTTGACAAGACCATTAATGAACCTTATATCACAACTTTAAGCTCTACCACAAGTGCCGGAGTAAGCCTTACATATATGCTTACACAGTAACAATGAACCAGTAATGATTTAATCGTGATAGGCTCTTATTTTTAATCAATAAAAATAGGAGAACAGCTATTGTGATAAATTGAGAATTAGTACTTTTGGACAAAATTTCATCGATTATTAAAAGGAAAGATCATTATGAACGTACTTGACAATTTAAAGTATACCGCAGAACACGAGTGGTTAAAAGTTGAAGGCGAGGAAGCTTATATCGGTGTTACCGACTTTGCTCAACACGAATTGGGCGACATTGTATTTATTGAAGTTGAAACAGTTGGCGAATCATTAGATAAAGGTGAAACCTTTGGAACCATTGAAGCTGTTAAAACTGTTTCTGATATGTACATGCCTATTGGTGGCGAAATTATTGAGTTTAACGACCTATTAGTAAGCAATCCGGAATTGGTAAACAAAGATCCATTTGGTGATGGCTGGATTATCAAAATCCGTGTTCAGGATGCTACCCAAATAGAAGGGCTGCTTTCAGCTGAAGCATACAAACAATTAATTGGGGCTTAATGAATAAACCAACTTGGTTTATCATGTTCCGTTATTTCTGGCCGGCATATCTGTGGGGCATAATTTTATTAATACTCACAGGTATGCCAGGAAATGACATACCGCATATCTCTCCTATCTGGGATGTTTTTCAACCCGACAAGATAGTCCATATGGGATTATTTGGAATGCTTTTTCTTTTACTTGCCGGGGGAAGCTTTTACAAGGGTGGCAAGGTGCCAGTGAAAAAGCAGTTGATTACTATATATGCAATAATAGGAATTGCACTAGGTGGAATTGTCGAATTGCTTCAAAAGTGGGTATTTATTGGAAGAAGTTGTGAATTAAACGACTTTATAGCCGATATCGTTGGGGTAATATTAAGCATATTGTTTTATTATATCGTCTTCGAGAAGAGATGTAATAGATGCTGATCGTTTTGACAATTATTTTAAGGATGATAATATTGATATACCAAACGCGCTTTTAATTTATCAACACATCCTTCCAACTCTTGCAACGTAGCCTCTTTTATTTTCTTTACTGATTTAAACTGCTTAAGCAATTTATCGGAAGTTGTACTTCCAATCCCTTCTATTTCTGTTAATCCTGTTTTTATAGTTCCTTTTTCTCTTCGTTTCCTATGGTGGGTGATGCCAAATCTATGGGCTTCGTCACGCATCTGTTGAATAATTCGGAGTGTCTCAGATTTCTTGTCGAGATACATTGGGATTGAGTCATCCGGATAGTAGATCTCCTCCAATCGTTTGGCAATACCAATGATACTTATCTTTCCACGAAGACCTAATCCTTCTAAACTCTTAAGTGCCGAGCTTAATTGTCCTTTCCCTCCATCTACTACAATCAGTTGGGGTAGTGGTTGACTCTCATTGAGCAGACGGGCATATCTACGCGTAATAATCTCTTCCATTGAAGCAAAATCATTGGGTCCCTCAACTGTTTTGATATTATAATGACGATAGTCTTTTTTACTTGGTTTCGCATTTTTAAATACAACCATTGAGGCTACAGGGTAAGCCCCTTGAATGTTGGAGTTATCAAAACATTCAATGTGTATGGGTTGTTCGTGCAAACGGAGATCTGTCATCATCTGACTAAGCACTCTGCGTTGATGCCGTTCAGGATCTACCAGATCTTTCTGTTTCTGTTTTTCCAGTTGATAATAGTGTGCATTTCTTTCCGAAAGCTCGATGAGTTTCTTCTTATCACCCTTTTGAGGTACCGAGAAGGTGACTCCCGGAAGCTCTATATCGGGCAAAAAAGGTACAATAATTTCGCGGGCATTACTTTCATAGCGACTTCTTACCTCTACAATCGCCATCATTAATAACTCTTCAGCGCTTTCATCAAGTCGCTTTTTAAGTTCTAGTGTGTGTGATTGAATGACCGACCCATTCGAAATCTTAATAAAATTAATATAGGCAGATCCTTCATCCTCGACCAGAGAAAAGACATCTACGTTATGAATCATTGGATTTACTACCAGCGATTTGCTCTGATAGCGATCGAGCAGATCAATCTTTTCTTTGACCAGATGTGCTTTTTCAAAAGCCATGTTTGATGCATATTCCATCATCATTCTGGTAAGTTCTTGCTTGGCACTATTGATATTGCCCTTGATAATGTCTCTTATGGCCGATATTGATATTCTGTAATCCTCCTCATCCTGATATCCTTCGCAAGGACCTTTACAGTTCCCAATATGGTATTCTAGGCAAACCTTGTATTTCCCTTGATCGATAAGGTTCTTTGACAGATTTAGATTACAGGTACGCAATGGGTAGAGTCGTCTGATCAGATCAAGGATGGTATTCATCATCTTGACTGAAGCATAGGGGCCGTAATATTCAGACCCATCCATTATACGGTTTCGGGTAGTTGTAATCCTTGGAAATCGTTCGTTACGAATACATATCCATGGAAAGGTCTTGTCGTCTTTCAGTAGGATATTGTAACGGGGCTGATACTCCTTTATCAGATTATTCTCGAGTAGTAGTGCATCGAGTTCAGTGTCTACAACCAGATAACGAAGGTCGGCTATCTTTCGAACCATCACTCTCACCTTACCACTCAACGATGCGTCTTTTGTAAAGTAAGAGGTGACTCGTCTTTTTAAATTTTTTGCTTTACCAACATAGATAATGGTACCCTCGGCATCAAAATATTGATAGATGCCGGGAGTATCGGGCAGAGACCTTACAATAGGTTCTAACTTTTCCCAATATCTATTAGATGTACTCAATTTTATTCTTCAGTTTTACGGTAATGATCCCATCCCTGTGCACGAATAGTAATCAAAGATCCTGAATTGCTCATCATGTTTACACCTGAAGCTTCTTCAGTAATATGACCAATGATAGAGATCCCCTGTATGGCTGAAATCTTTTCGAAGTCTTTCATGTCGACTGTAAAGAGTAATTCATAATCTTCTCCGCCATTCAGTGCAGCAACAACAGGCTCTATATGAAACTCTTCAGCTACATTTGCTACAACAGCATCAATTGGAATCTTTTCTTCATAGATAACTGCTCCCATCTTCGAATCATTGCAAATGTGAAGAATTTCTGAAGCAAGACCATCACTAATATCAATCATAGCAGTTGGCAAAATGCCAGCCTCTCTAAGTTTTAGCACAACATCCATGCGGGCTTCAGGTTTTAACTGACGCTCTAATGCATAATCATAACCCTCTAATTCAGGCTGCATCTCAGGATTGGCTTCGTAGGTCTTCTTCTCTCTCTCGAGCAATAATAGTCCGGCATAAGCACCGCCAAGATCACCTGTAACACAAACCAGATTATTTTCCTTCGCTGTGTTGCGGTAGGTGACTTTATCCGGTTCTACTTCACCAATCGCAGTAATAGAGATAAAAAGTCCTGAACGGCTACTGGTGGTGTCGCCACCAACCAAATCAACCTTATAACGTTCGCAGGCAAGCATGATACCTGCATAGATTTCATCAATTGCCTCAACCGAAAAGCGGTTCGAAACAGCAATCCCCACTACCAGTTGTTTTGGGATACCGTTCATGGCAGCAATATCAGAGATATTTACAACGGCAGCTTTATATCCGAGGTGCTTTAATGGTGTATAGGTCAAATCGAAATGAACACCCTCAACCAATAGGTCGCATGTAACCAACATCTGTTTACCTGTTGGTTCAATAACAGCAGCGTCATCACCAATTCCACGAATGGTTTCAGGATGATTTATAAAAACATCTTTGGTAAGATGATTAATTAATCCAAATTCTCCGAGTTCAGAAAGCTCGGTACGTTTATTAGTTCGATCTTCAAACATTGATTGATGTAATTTTTTGCAAAGTTAAGCATTCTGTTGAATATGGTGTATAATACCTGATAGGCTTCTCTTTAGAGTTGAATTTTATTGTTCTGTTAAAAAGAATGCAGACAATAAAATAAATCAGTCAGTGCTAATTTATTGTAGTGATTTCTCACTTCATTCACTATGACTGGTTATATAAAATGATAAGGTTAGCCCATTTCACCCTTTCCGACTCATCTAGAAATAATAGAGTTTCATCTGGGGGGAAGCGCTTCTTTAAGTGCCATTATAATAACGATTCATGGTGATTTGTTTAATGGCATGACGATCATAATTATTAAACAATTTATTTGGTATATTTGAGGCGGAAAAATTCTGGAATTTTTGTTGGACTCTTCAGATAATGTTCAAGCAAAAGTGAAAATCCAAATTCAATGTTGTTTGTGAAGTTAAATTGTATGGATCTCTGTGAGCCCAAAGTGAAACTTACCTAACATTAAATTTTCTGTTTTTAAAGGAACCTGTTTGGAATTTTACGTAGTGGGTGATGTTTTTAGATGTTATTATGCAAACGTTTGTCTTATTCATTTATCCCATGGTTAATTATAAAAATTCAACCCTAAAAATAACAACCCAATGAAAAAAATTCTATTCATCACTTGTGTTTTATTGCTCCCATTTTTTAGTTCGGCGCAGTTAAAATACCTTCAAAACAGCAATGTCACTTCTTCGCATCCCCGCATACTATTGACACAAGGAGAAGAGGAGATGATAAAGAAAAATATTGCCTCTAACAAAACCTGGCAGCAGGTACACCAAACCATTATCAATGAAAGTGACCGGATGCTAACTTTGCCACTGCTCGAGAGAATAAAAATTGGTCGTAGATTATTGGATAAATCAAGAGAATGTATTCATCGTATGTTCTTTTTATCCTATGCATATAGAATGACCCATGATTCAAAATATCTCAAAAAAGCAGAGGAAGAGATGGTTCATATTTCAACTTTTGAAGACTGGAATCCTTCACATTTTTTGGATGTAGCTGAGATGACTTTAGGTGTCTCTATCGGTTACGACTGGCTTTATAACGATCTATCACAATCTTCAAAAAATATTATAAAAGAAGCCATTCTCACAAAAGGTTTAGTTCCTTCTCTCGATCCAAAATACAATAGCTGGTTGCGTGTAACGCATAATTGGAACCAGGTCTGTAATACCGGAATGACTTATGGTGCTTTGGCAATCTATGAAGACCAGCCCGAAGAATCAAAAAAGATTATCGATAGAGCTCTCGAATCTATTAAACTTCCAATGGGAGATTATAATCCAGATGGCATTTATCCTGAGGGATATGGCTATTGGGGATATGGTACTAGCTTTAATGTTATGTTTTTAAGTGCAATTGAAAAAACATTTGGCTCCGACTTTGGACTAACCCAAAACTCAGCAATATTTAAAACAGCAGGATTCCTTGAAAACATGACTGGAAACACGGGTAAATGTTTTAATTATTCTGATTGTGGTACAGGCTCAGGCTTAAATCCAGCTATGTTTTGGTTAGCTAAACAAGCGAAAGACATCTCATTACTTTATGTTGAGAAAAAACATCTTGATACTGATAAAAAGATAGCCCAGGATCGCTTACTCCCTGCACTTATGATTTGGGGAGCCGGAATAAATCTGGATAATATCGAAGCACCTAAACAGCTTCTTTGGTCAGGAAAAGGAAAGAATCCAATGGCTTTAATGCGTTCATCGTGGACTGATCCAAATGCTGTTTATGTTGCAATAAAAGGTGGATCACCTTCAATAAACCATGCCCATATGGATATTGGTTCTTTTGTTATGGATGCAAATGGAGAGCGTTGGTCGATGGATTTTGGATCACAGGATTATGAGTCGCTCGAATCAAAGAAGGTTGATCTGTGGAATATGAAACAGAACTCACAACGTTGGGAAGTCCTTCGTTATAATAATTTTTATCACAGTACCCTGGCCTTTGATAACCAACTTCAAAAGGTTGAAGGTTATGCTCCAATCTTAAGTTCATCTGCTAAACCATCATTTTTAAATGCAACTTTCGATCTCTCAAAAGTGTATAGTGGAAATACAAAAGATGTGAAACGAGGTATTGCAATTGTAGATCAAAAATATGTAATGGTTCGCGATGAGATTGAATCGTCAGACAAAGCAACTACCATGCGTTGGACGATGCTTACACCAGCTGATGTTAAAATTAATGGAGATGGAACAGCAGTACTAACTAAAAATGGTAAAACACTTTTGCTTAAAGTGGTAGAACCTGCTAATGCTACAATGACAACCAGGCCTACAACACCTTTGCATGAGTATGATGCTCAGAATCAGGGAACCATACTAGTAGGATTTGATGTAGTCATTCCGGCAAACACTAAATCACAAGTAACTGTTCTGCTGATACCTGAAGGTGTGAAGGAAAATAGTGATAAAATTAAGTCGTTGAAAAGCTGGTAACGTAATTAAACTCAAAACTCAATCATAACCATTAAATAATGAAGAAATCAATTTTATTCGTTCTTGCAGTTTGTATGGTCGGCTTCATCAACTGTAATGCACAAAAAGTTAAAAGTGGAGCAAATATTGAACCGCTTACCAAAGTTATCGATCAATCGTTGGCTTTCTCTGTAAAACAGTATAAGCTAATGAGCGAAGTAATGCTGCCAAAAACAGACTCATTGCCCCGAACTATAGACAAAGCAGGCCATTTAACAACTTCTGATTCCCGTTGGTGGTGCAGTGGCTTTTACCCGGGCTGTCTATGGTATCTCTATGAAGGAACCAAAGATCCAATGATTAAAAAGTATGCAAAAGTGATGACCGCACGTGTTGAACGCGAAAAGTTTACCACTTCAAATCATGATGTTGGTTTTATGATCAACTGTAGCTTTGGCAACGGATTACGGATTACAAATGAGAAGAGCTATAACGAGGTGTTATTAACAGCAGCAAAATCGCTTTCTACCCGTTTTAATCCCAAAGTTGGTTTGATCCAGTCATGGGGAGCCAATGCCAAATGGAAATATCCTGTTATCATTGACAATATGATGAATCTGGAACTATTGATGAATGCTTTCAAACTATCTCACGACTCCAGTTTCTATAAAATTGCTGTAAGTCACGCTGATTTAACTATGAAAAACCATTATCGTGGCGACTATAGCTGTTATCATGTGGTATCATACAATCCCGAAACAGGTGAACCGATGATCAAACAAACCCATCAGGGAGCTTTTAATGAGTCAGCATGGGCCAGAGGTCAGGCGTGGGGTCTATATGGTTATACGATGATGTATCGCGAAACAAAACTCGATCGCTATCTTCAACAGGCGAAACACATAGCTGGGTTTCTATTAAATCACCCAAATCTGCCTGTCGATAAAATTCCTTATTGGGATTTTAATGCACCCGGTATTCCTGATGCAAAACGAGATGCTTCTGCAGGCGCTTTAATGGCTTCTGCACTTATTGAGTTAAGCCAATATGTTGACCAACCACTGTCAAAGAAGTTTCTGGCTGTAGCTGAAACTGAAATTCGCAGTCTATCATCACCTGCATATAGAGCTGCCTTAGGTGAAAATGGCAATTTCATCATAAAACATAATGTTGGTTCTATGCCACATAATAGCGAAGTTGATGTTCCATTAACTTATGCAGATTACTATTATCTTGAAGCAATGTTGCGTTATAAGAATCTAAAAAAACACTAAATCAATCAAACGTGTTTTAATTTTCAAAACTATTTATGTTTTGATTCTTTTCATTTAACTTTGAAAATTGAAGAGCGTAATTTCAATAGAGATTACGCTCTTCATTATTATATCTTTTTGCACGCTGGAATATAGAAAAACGAAAAAATATGAAGCTTTCAAAATTCTTTACGAAATTCGCTACACTATTTGTCCTATTGTTTTTAGCAGTTACACTGAAAGGACAAACCAATTCGAAACCATTTATTATTGCTGATGGTTGGCAACTACAGGATGCTTCTAAAATAAGTGAGACTGGCGAAGAGATTGCAAAGGTCGGTTTTCAAACAACCGGATGGTATAAAGCAACTGTTCCGGGCACTATTTTGACCACATTAGTAAATAACGGTGTATATCCTGAGCCATTATGGGGCGAAAATAACCGTCCCGATAAAATCTCTGAAACACTTTGTCGTACACCTTATTGGTATAGAACTACTTTTAAGGTTCCCGCTGATTATAAAGGCAAAAAGATCTGGCTTAATTTTGATGGAATTAACTATGCTGCAAAAGTCTTTGTCAATGCTAAGGAAATTGGAAAGATTAAAGGTGCATTTATTCGTGGACTTTTTGATATCTCATCTTATGTAACAGCAGGACAGCAAGCTGTATTGGCTGTATTGATTTCACCTCAGCCCAATCCCGGCATCTCTCACGAACATACTATCGCTTTGGGTACCGGTGTAAATGGGGGAATCAGTGCGAGTGATGGTCCTACATTTCTATGCTCATTAGGGTGGGACTGGATTCCGGCTATCCGCGATCGTAATACAGGTATCTGGCAAAAAGTCTTCCTGTCAGCTTCAGGTTCGGTATTGATTAAGTCGCCGCTTATCACAACCGATCTGCCACTGCCTAAATTAAATACTGCTGATATTGCTATTCAAACCACACTCGAAAACGTTACAGATCAACCACAAAAAGGAATTCTGAAAGGAAGTTTTGGCAATGTCACGTTTCAGAAGTCTGTCGAAGTCCTAGCCCACACTGCAAAATTTATCTCACTAACTTCAAAAGATTTCCCTCAGCTTCTTGTCAAGAATCCTAAGTTGTGGTGGCCAAATGGTTATGGTCCACAAAATCTGTATTCATTAAATCTTAGTTTTAATATCGTAAATCAGGTTTCAGATAACAAAAACGTTTCTTTCGGTATCCGTAAAATCACTTACAGTGTTCCCGAAACCGAAAACCTGACTATCTCAGTAAATGGAGTAAAGATTTTATGCAAAGGGGGTAACTGGGGAATGGACGAAGCCATGAAACGCAATACCCGCGAGCGATTGGAAGCACAGATTAGAATGCATCAAATTGCAAACTACACCATGATACGTAATTGGGTAGGGCAGAGCACCAGCGAAGATTTCTATGACATGTGTGATAAATATGGCATCTTGCTTTGGGATGAGTTTTTTCAAGCCAATCCTAGTGACGGCCCCAACCCAAATGATCAGAAACTGTATCTCTCTAATGTCCGCGACAAAATACTTCGATTCCGTAACCATCCGTCTATTGCTGTCTGGTGTGCACGTAATGAGGGATTTCCACCCAAAGAGATCGACGATTCGTTAAAAGCAATGATGAGCAAACTCGAACCGGTACGTCACTATCAATCCAGTTCTACTGAAGGACGTGGTGTGAACTCTGGTGGCCCTTATTGCTGGCGTAAGCCCAGTGATTATTATGTTTTCGGTGAGTCGTTTAAAACAGAAATCGGAAGTATGTCTATTCCAACACTTGAGTCGGTTCATGGAATGATGCCTCAAAAAGATTGGGAGATAATAAATGACGATTGGGCTGAGCATGATTTTCTGAGAGGAGCTCAAAGAGGCAATAAGTATCCTGATGAATTGAATGCTCGTTATGGCAAGGCAGATAATCTGGCTGATTTTGTACGTAAGGGGCAACTAATGAACTACGAAGCATTCCGTGCAATGTATGAAGGTCGCAATGCTAAACTATTTAACCCATGTAGTGGTGTCATCACATGGATGAGCAACCCGGCGCAACCAAGTTTTGTCTGGCAGATTTATCATCACGATTTAGAGCCTAATTCCTCATTATTTGCAACCAGGAAGGCTTGCGAACTTGTCCATATCCAGCTGAATGAGCGTGAGGCTATCATTCAGGTCATCAACAATAAGGGAACTGATCTACAAAATTTAAAAGCGCAACTTACTTTATATAATCTGGATGGGAAAGTGGCCTATCAACAAGCGTTTGTAGTAAATGCTAAAGCCAGTTCAGCAACTGATCTGGATGCTGTAAAATGGCCTTCAAACTTAACCTCCGTATTTTTTGTAAAACTAGAACTGAAGGATGCAAAGGGTTCGTTGATTTCTGATAATTTCTATTGGAAAGCATCACATGAACAACCTGATAACTTATCAGATCTGAACAAATTGCCGGTAGTGACACTGGATGCTAAAGTCGCCCGCAAAAGTATCAATGGAAAATGTATGCTTGAAGTTACCTTGCATAATGCAAGTTCACAAATTGCATTGATGGCTCATCTTCAACTTCGTCGCCAACATTCTAATGAACGTGTTTTGCCGGTATATTATACAGACAACTATGTCTCATTCATTCCGAATGAAACAAAGACCATAACGATTGAAGCTTCAATAGCCGATCTCCGAAACGAAACGCCAATGGTGGTAGTTGATGGTTGGAATGTTTCGGTAAAATCGTTTACATCAAAAGATATTGAGCTAAAACTAAATACCGAAGCACAAGTTAGTCATTGGCCGGTAACAGGTCTGCCAATGTACATCCCTTCAAAATAATAAATGACAAACAAACTATTCACGGATGAAAGCAATCAAATGTCTTTTACTTACAGGATACTTGCTGGTTGGCCTTTTCTTCATTTCAATGGGGCAAACCATTATCCTGAGACAAACAAATGAAACTGGAATTTATAAAAGGGGAGAAAAAGTACGCGTAACCCTTTTGCTGAAAGATAAAACTACTGACTCTGTTCTAATTAAAACCAGAAAAGATTTCAGCAATCAACTGACACAAAAGAAGTTCAAATATGAAGGTGATACGCTTTTAGTTTTTAGCGAAACATTCTCTGAACCTACAACTTATATTTTTGAAGCAAGTACAAAAACCGAATCCGGCAGTATAGGGTTAATCGTTGCCCCCGATGAGTTTAAACCTGGAACTACTCGTCCCAAGGATTTTGATAAATTCTGGGAAGGAGAGAAAAAAGCATTAAGAGCACTACCTATGAGTGTGAAAACCGTTCCTGTAAAAGATATAACTTCAGGTTACCAGTGTTCAGATGTCGAAATTAATTGTACGGGACCTAAACCCGTACGAGGTTATTTTGCTAAACCCGAATCAGCTAAACCTAAGTCTTTACCGATTGTGATTAATTTTCATGCTGCCGGTGTGAGTGGCAATTGGTGTCGCTCAGAGCCGGGCAATGCAATGCGTTATGCAAAAATGGGAAA
>Ga0224522_1000254_pt1 | contig 22759 bp, 18 predicted proteins | sample CFST25metaG_FD_182733 | JGI IMG/M metagenome (GOLD analysis project Ga0224522, IMG submission 182733) | Peat soil microbial communities from Stordalen Mire, Sweden - C.F.S.T25 | ecosystem: Environmental > Terrestrial > Soil > Wetlands > Peat | place: Sweden: Norrbotten County, Stordalen Mire...
GTTTTATATACTATAATATAATAATTTATAATATATAAAAATATTTATTTCGTTTTCACACAGTCTCTCCAGCTTTGTAATGTATTTTTCTTCTCGTTCCCAAAGTCCTCTTTGGGAACGCAAATTTAAATAGACAATCTTTGCCCAAAATAATATTTTAAATTATGGATCCATATATTAAAGAAGCCATAAAAGAAGCCCGTAAAGGTCTTGCCGAAGGCGGCATTCCAATCGGCTCCGTGTTAGTAAAAGACGGAAAAATAATCGGACACGGGCATAATAAACGTGTACAGGAACTAAACCCGATTCTCCACGCAGAAATCGACTGTCTCCAGAATGCAGGCAGAATAGGCTCATACAAAGATACGGTTTTATACTCAACCCTGATGCCGTGTTATCTTTGCTCCGGTGCGATAGTTCAGTTTGGGATTAAAAAAGTCTATGCAGGTGAATCCGAAACGTTCCCCGGCGGAAAAGAATTTATGGAATCTATGGGTGTCGAAGTAATTAATCTCGACCTTGATGAATGCAAAAACCTGATGAAAGAATTCATAACCAAAAACCCAACCCTCTGGAACGAAGACATCGGAAAATTGTAATTTTCTGTACCGCAACATTTGCGTTCCCTGCCTGCCGGTAGGCAGTTTTGCATCCCTGTTCGTCCGGACTTGGGAATGAATTTTTAAGTCCCCTCTATCAAGAGGGGATTTAGGGGTGTGTGCTCTTATTTTATCAGAACTATCTTTTTCCCTGTTCGTCCGGACTTGGGAATGAATTATTAAGTCCCCTCTATCAAGAGGGGATTTAGAAGTGTGTGATCTTATTTTATCAGAACTATCTTTTTCCTTGTTCCCAAACTTCTCCTGAACTTTATCCTGATGAATATCAGGATTGTTTCAGGAATGGGAACGCAAATTAGAACTGCTTTTCTCCGCTCTTCTCAGTGCTTCAGTGGTGTAATATCTTTGTTCTTATTTAATCAGCATCATTTTTTTCGTCTCAACATAATCCCCCGCACTTAAACGATAAATATAAATCCCGCTCGATAATTTATCACCGGAAAATTGTACTTCATATGTTCCCGGCTGTAATTTTTCGTTTATCAAAGTAGCAACCTCTCTGCCAATTACATCATGAACTTTCAACATAACAAATCTTGAATCTTTAATCTGGAATCTTATAATCGTCACCGGATTAAACGGATTCGGATAATTTTGCTCCAATGAATATGCAGAAGGAACCCCGCTTCCGATTTGCTTAACAAAAATATTCCCGCCGTTTGTAGATTTCAGAATCACCGCGGGTATTCCATCCGCTCCTCCGCTCATAAAAAAATTATTTTGGTCAATTAAAGCGCCGCCTGTAAAATCACCGTTACTGTTAAAATTTTTTATTGTCCAGCTTGCTCCATAGTCAGTTGATTTCATTGTGCAGGTTTTTGTAATCTGCGTCGAAGTATCATAAAAGAAAACGCCCGATGCAAATGCTATTTCCGTTCCGCTCAGAATTTTTACAAAATTCGGTTGAACATTCGGAGCCGAAGTTATCGAATCCCACGAAACCCCCGCATTTGTTGTTCTGTATATTTTCGTTCCGTTGAATAAATAACTTGAATTTCCTAAAGCAATACCCGTATTTGCATTAAAAAAATTTATGTCATTCAGTTGGTATGTACCCGGAATAGTTTTTCTCGTCCAGCTCAAACCGCTGTTTGTAGTTTTTAAAACCAGACCAAAAAATTCATTACTTTTAAACCCGCATAAATAACCTGTATTAACATCTGCAAAATAAATATGAGTCAGATAAAGATTAGTATCGATGAATATTTTTTGCCAGTTAACGCCTGCGTTAGTAGTTTTCATAAAAAAACTGTGACCTATCGAACCCGAATCTGAAACGGCATATCCTGTATTGGCATTAAAGAAATGCAAATCGAGCATGTACCCGCTTGTCGAATCGAAATGTCCGATTTTATTCCAGCTTAATCCCGAATTAGTTGATTGCAAAAATGCACTTTTATACCCGGATGATAATCCATCGATTCCGATTTTCTTCAAACCGTATTTGGCAGACCATGGCAAATCATTAAACTCCGGCGAATATTTTTTTACATTTCCCGCATAGCCGTTCTCGGAACCGCATGCATAAACTATTGTGGAATTCACGTACTGCACGCTTGCCAGAGCCCTTATTGTGGACGGGTATGAAGCCAAAATCCAGTTCACACCTGAGTTTGTCGTGTAATATAGTTGTTCATTAAAAGCTGAAAGCATGTGACCGCAGGAAACTCCTGTGTTCAGATTATAAAATCCGAGTGTATACGCAACCCCCTGGTACGGCAAACTATACGTCATCCACTGCGCCCCGCAACTTTCAGTATTCAGTGTGCAATTTACAAATAAAAAAGATATAACCGCAGTTATAAAAAACCTTGTAATTATTTTTTCCATAAAAATAGTTTTTTGATGTTTTATATATTTCAAACTTTAAAATTCTCGTCTCCGCATACAAATGTATGTATGAAAAATCTATCCGTGTAATTTGTGGTTCCCTGCTCCTTCCCTGTATGTTCTTAACAGGGAAAGCGGGAATCCCCCTCCATTGTCATTCCCGCGAAAGCGGGAATCCCTCTCCATTGTCATTCCCGCGAAAGCGGGAATCCCTCTCCATTGTCATTCCCGCGAAAGCGGGAATCCAAAAGAAACATAAGGTTTTTCTCATTCTCAAATTCTCATGAACTTGTTTTCAGGATTTGGGAATGCAGGATAACGACTAATTACTACTAAAATAACAATATTCCAATTAAATTAATAATCAAAATAATCACTTTTAAATAAGACTTTATTTTCGTGTAATTCGTGTCTCCTGCTTTTACAAATCTTATAAAACATACGAATTTTATGAATCCGCGTTCTTTGCGTCCCGACCTGTCGGGATTACGAATCTTATGAATCTTACGAATCTTACAAATCTTACAAATCTTGAATTCGCTTTTTTTTCTGCATTCACTTTAAAATTTATTATCTTTAACTTTTATGTTCATAAATTTTTATACTTGGCTAAAAAGAAAATCATAAATAAGAATATTCAGAAAGATATTCTGCAGGAAGTTCAGAAAGAAATTCCCGATACCAAAAAATTTATTGTTATCCGGGGTGCGAAGGTTAATAATCTTAAACGAATTAATCTCGATATTCCAAAATATAAACTCGTAGTTTTCACAGGTGTCAGCGGTTCGGGGAAATCTTCCATAGTCTTCGATACAATCTATGCCGAAGGTCAAAGACGTTACGTTGAAAGCCTCTCGTCTTATGCGAGACAATTTCTTGAAAGAAAAAATAAACCGGACGTGGATTTCATCTCAGGTCTCGCACCATCAATGGCTATCGAACAAAAGACGGGTGCAAAAACTTCCCGCTCTACTGTCGGAACATCTACGGAAATTTATGATTATCTCAGGCTGCTCTTTGCAAGAATAGGTGATACAATTTCTCCGGTAAGCGGATATGTTGTAAAAAAAGATACTTCTCAGTCCGTAATTTTCGAGCTTTCAAAACTGCCTCCCTCAAAAATTTATGTTATGTGCAGTTTTATATTGGACACGAATGAAAAATTGAAGAGTAAAATTTCCGAACTTAAGTCAAAAGGATTTTACAGGTACTTACTTGGAGATGAATTATTTGATGTTAACGAATCTGACGAAAAAGAACTTGTTGAATATATTATTAAAAATCATAAAAAAGCTGAACTTACTCTTACAGTCCTTATTGACAGGCTTCTATTCGACAGCGCAGATGCAGAACAGGTCTCGCGTTTGAACGATTCGCTCGAAATGGCTTTCAAGGAAGGTAATGGATTTATTGTAATCCGGATTTTTAATGATGAAAAATATTCGGACAGAATGTATAATAATTTTCTTGAGCTTGACGGAATCAGATTTGAAGAACCCGAGCCGAGATTTTTCTCATTTAATAATCCTTACGGTGCCTGCGAAAGATGTCAGGGATTCGGAAAAACAATGGACATCGATATGGACATTGTAATTCCCGATAAAAGGAAATCACTTGTCGATAATGCGATAGCAATTTTTTCAACTCCGAAACATTCCAAGCATTATTCCGATTTAATTCACGAAGCGCCTCAATATAATATAGATATTTTCGCTCCATTTAAAAATTTATCTGCCAAAGAACTCGATTATGTTTTCAACGGTGGCAAAAGATATCTCGGCATTAATAAATTTTTTAAATACATTGAAAGGGAGGCGCAGTATAAACTTCATTACAGGATTCTTTTAAATCGTTACCGCGCTTACACAACCTGCAGCAGTTGCGGCGGTTCAAGGCTGAGAAAAGAAGCACTCTATGTGAAAATTAATGATGCAAATATGCACGATGTGGTGAGGATGAAAATCAACGAAGCCTATGATTTTTTCGTTAGCCTGAAACTCGATGAATACAAAAAGAAAATTTCAGAAAGACTGCTTGAAGAAATTATTTCGAGATTGAAATATTTGAATGATGTAGGGCTTTCTTATCTGACACTCGACAGGATTTCGAATACACTTTCCGGCGGAGAGGCTCAAAGAATAAATCTGTCAACGTCACTTGGCTCATCTCTCGTCGGCTCGATTTACGTTCTCGATGAACCATCGATAGGATTACATCCGCGAGATAATGAGAAACTCATCAACATCATGAAATCCCTGCGGGATATAGGAAATACGGTTCTTGTTGTTGAGCACGACAGGGATATGATGAAAGAAGCGGATGAAATTATAGACATGGGACCTTATGCGGGAGAAAACGGCGGGCAAATTATTTTCCAGGGAAATTACAAAGATATTTTAAAAAGCAAGGAATCACTCACAGGAAGATATCTTAGCGGAAAAGAAAAAATCGATGTTCCGCTGACAAGAAAAAATATTAACCTTATAGACAAATTTATCAGAGTAAAAGGTGCAAGAGAAAATAATCTTAAAGATATTACGATTAATATTCCGTTAAATACTTTTACCTGCATAACAGGGGTCAGCGGTTCCGGAAAATCGACACTGACTGAATCTATTTTATACGCGGGAATCAAGAAAAAAATTGATGGATTTTATCCTGAGAAAATCGGAGAGTTCGATTCAATCGAAGGAACTGAAAATATTGATTCGATTGAAATCGTCGACCAGAGCCCGATTGGTAAATCGACGAGAAGCAACCCTGTTACATATATTAAAGCATTCGATGAAATAAGAAATGCATTTGCAGCAACGAACGCAGCGAAGAGGAAACATTTATCGAGCGGTTATTTTTCTTTCAACGTTCCCGGCGGCAGATGTGAAACCTGCGAAGGCACAGGAGTCATAAAAATCGAAATGCAGTTCATGGCGGATGTTTATCTTGAGTGCGAAGTTTGCCGGGGCAAAAGATATAAACTTGATACTCTTGAAGTGAAAATAAAAGGCGGCGAAGGCAATCACAAAAATATTTATGAAGTTCTCGAAATGACCGTTAATGAAGCTATTACTTTTTTCAGCCCTTATAAAAAAATTATAAAAAAATTAAAAGTGCTCGATGATGTAGGGCTTGGATACATAAAACTCGGACAATCGGGTACAACATTATCCGGCGGCGAATCGCAGCGCGTCAAACTCGCCTACCATCTTGCATTTCAGGGCGACAGCACGAACACTCTCTTCTTATTCGATGAGCCGACAACGGGTCTGCATTATTATGATATTTCAAAATTACTTAAATGTTTCGATGCATTAATCAAGAAAGGAAATTCGGTCGTAGTTATTGAGCATAATCTCGAAGTAATAAAATGTGCGGATTATATAATTGATTTGGGACCCGATTCCGGAGATGAAGGCGGATATATCGTTGCCGAAGGAACACCTGAAGAAATTGCTAATGCGAAAAACTCTTTCACAGGAAAATATCTTCGCCCGATTCTGAAAAATTCCGAAACTTAAAATTATTTCTACTGCTTCTTTATTCAACATTCAACATTTAAAATTAAAAATTACGCTCTTATTATCACCAATTTATATATATTCTTTTGTCCAAATTCTATATAACTTTGAATTAAAATATTTACTATTAAAAAATATAAATTCATAATCCCCGGAATTTTCGTGGGTGCTTTAGGCGGATTTCTTTATTGGAAATTCATTGGTTGTTCAAGTGGAAATTGTCCTCTTACCTCGAATTGGCTCATAATGACTGCGTACGGTTCATTGGTTGGATATTTACTCGGTAATGCAGTTCAGGGATTTATGAAAGCAAAATAAATTATATGCTTTTTATGAAATCAATTATTCTTAACCTCTTTTTCCTTGCCCAGTTTATTCTATTCCCGTTTATTGTGCATTCTCAGAATATCGATTCTCTGGAAAAACATTTGGGAAATCTGAAAGACAGGGATAAGATTACTGTGTTAAACCAACTCTCCGAATTATATCTGGACGTAAATACTATTAAGGGAATTGAATATGGAAAAGAAGCACTTGAAATTTCACAGGAAAATAATCTTGATTCCGATAAAGCCATCTCATTAAAAAATCTCGGTATGTTATACTACGCTTCAGGAAATCTCTCTGATGCATTAACAAATTTTTACCTTGCAACGCAGGTTTATGAAAAATTAAATCTGAAAGAAAATATCGTCGGAGTGGATATTCAGATAGGAGATATTTATTTCGACCTTGATGACTATGATAAATCATTGGAAATTTACCAGAGTGCTTTAAATATGACTAATAATATTGACAGTAAGGCCTTATTGTTAAGTAATATCGGAAATATTTTTTCAATGAGGGATGATAAAGAGAAAGCATTAAAATATTATTTTGAATCGCTGGGCTTTGAAGAAAAAGTAGTAAATAAAAAATCAATATCGGATACATATAGTAACATAGCAATCATTTATGAGGATCAGGGAAAATATGAAGATGCACTTAAATTTTACAAAAAATGTTACTCACTCGAATTAGCTACAAACAATATCAACGGTGCCTCGACGTCTAACATAAACATTGGAAGCCTTTATGCGAAGATGAGAGAATATGACAAAGCTATCTCCGATATTCAAAAAGGTATTGCAATGGGAAGAGATATTAATGCAAAACCAAATATCGAATATGGTTACAGAATATTAGCTCTTGTTTATGACAGTTTGAAAGATTATGCAAATGCTTACAAATATGAAAACTTGTACACGGATCTTCATGATTCCCTTTTTACGAACGATATGACCAGAAAAATAGCCGAATCACAGGCAAAATATGAATCCACACTGAAAGATAAGGAAATTCAGAAATTGCAAAACGAAAACAAGCTTCTTTTTTTGCAAAGGACATCCGTGTCTGTGGCTATAGTATTAATTCTTGCTATTATCGTAATAATATATATAAGTCTCAGAAGAAAACGAAAACTAAATAAACTTCTGGAAGAGCTCAATTATAAATTAAAAATAAAAAATGACCAGCTCGGGGAATCCGAAAAAACATTGCAGGAATTAAATTCGGGTAAAGATAAATATTTTACAATACTGGCACATGACCTGAAAAGCCCGTTTCACGGATTACTTGGCTTCTCGAGTGTACTTATGAATGACTTCAATAATCTTTCGGAAGATGAGAAAAAAGAATACATCACCGATATTAACACTTCTACCAAAAGTATTTATAACCTGATTGAAAATCTTCTTATGTGGTCTCGTTTGCAGACAGGAAAAATTGATTTCAAAATATCAAAGCTGAATCTCAACAGTGTTTTAGAAAAAGTAATAAATTTATTAAAAAGCAGTGCAAACAGGAAAAGCATTAAAATCATAAATAGTGTAAATGAAAATGAAACTGTTTTTGCCGATGAAAATATGCTTACATCTATATTACAAAATTTGATTTCGAACTCAATTAAATTTTCCAAAACAGACGGCGAAGTCGAAATAAAAAGCAATAAAATTGACGGGTACCACGAAATTTCAGTTTCTGATTCCGGAGTAGGAATAAAAAATGAAAATCTCGATAAGCTTTTCCGGTTTGAAGAACATCTGACTACGAGGGGGACAGAATCTGAAGAGGGAAGCGGTCTGGGACTTATTTTATGTCAGGAGTTCATAAAAAGACATAATGGAAAAATATCCGTAGAAAGCGAAATTGAGAAAGGAAGTAAATTTGTTTTTACAATTCCGGACGGAAATAATTAGCAATAACTCTATTTACAATTCCCTGAGTATGTCCCAGGAATAAATTCCAAGGTTGTGACCGTCTTTCCAGTATATCTGAATTGCATAATTTCCGACAGGTTCAATTTTTTCAATTTCATAAAATCCTGCCGGTTTGAAAGGGGATTTTAATGGGATGTAAGATTCAAACATAACCGATTCACCTTTGCAATTAACGCACGGGCATTCATCCCGCAGCTTCTGAAGCGTAACTTCTGTAACCTTTTCGTCATTCCATTTTATTGAAAGACTTTTACCTTCTTCTGTCTTATTTATTTTTATCGGAAAGAAATTTACCATAACTGTTTAAGATTTTCAGTAACTTTTTTCAAAAACGAAAAAACATAATTTATCAGCTTTTACCCTTGAACATGCCAACGAATTTACCCGGGTTAATCCATTTTGCCATATAATCGTATTTTGCAAAAAATACTTTCAGGTCTGCCTCGTAATCATATTTCGTAAAAAATACTTTTACGTCAGCCTGGTAATCATATTGTACGAAATACCAGAGGCAATCCGAATCCTTTGCCTTGTAATCATATTCACATTCATATACAATTAAATCCGCCTGGTAATCATATTCAACCTTATAAACTTTTACATCCGCCTGGTAATCGTATTTAACCTCGTAAATATTGCCGGCACCTGCATATGCAGGTAATATAAAAATAAATAAAAACAAATATTTGAATTTATTCATATTATTCTGTTTTGAATTCAAAATAGTAAAAAAATTTGTGTGGTATAATTCAATAATAAGTCATATTTTATTATCTTATATTTAAAAAATTTTTCAATAAAATTAGTTTTAAATGCACGAAATCTACAATCAGTTAAGGGAATTATCATATAATTTGTATTGGTCATGGAACAATGATTTTAGTTCAATTTTAGAAGAGATAAACCGTGATTACTGGAAATGGAGTTCAAAAAATCCCGTCAAATTCCTCGAAACAATCGACCATAACTATTTATTCGATATCATTGAAAAAAAGAATTTAAAGGATAAAATTCACAGGCTTTATCGTGATTACAGGGAATATTTAAACAAAGCAACAATTTTAGAAAAAAGTTCTGAAGATGAAAATACCTCTAAATATATTTATCTTTCCGCTGAGTATGGAATAACAAAATGCTTAAAATTTTATTCGGGCGGACTCGGAACACTTTCGGGAGACCATTTGAAATCTGCTTCCGATATAGGTATTCCGCTCGTCGGTGTAGGACTTGCATATCTTTACGGATATTTCCGCCAATATATAAATCATGATGGAAGACAATCCGAATTATATGAACAGAATTATTTTGAATCGCTTCCGATGAATCTTGTTCTGGATGAAGATTACAGACCTATAAAAATATCAATAGAGATATTCGGGAAAAATGTATATGCACAAATATGGTGTCTGAATATCGGAAGGATTAAACTTTATTTACTCGATACATTTGTAGATGAAAATGCTGTTGAAGATAAACGAATAACGGATATTTTATACGGTGGTGAAACTGATAAAAGAATATTGCAGGAAATTCTTCTTGGAATCGGAGGATTAAGAGCAATTGCAGCAATGGGAATAAAAATAAAAGGATGTCATATGAACGAAGGACATTCGGCATTTCTTGTTTTCGAGAGAATAAAAGAAATGATGAAGAAAGAAAACATTTCATTCAAAGAAGCACAGGAAAAATGTTATTATTCAAACGTTTTTACCACGCATACCCCCGTACCCGCAGGCATCGATATTTTTCCGAGATGGTTAATGGAAAAATATTTTTATAATTACGCTGTGAATGAATTGAAAATCAGTTTTGACGAACTTTTTGCGGAAGGGGACCTTGTAACGAAGAATAAAGGAAATGAGCATTTCAACATGGCTTATCTTGCAATTAATAATTCCAATTTTGTTAACGGAGTCAGTAAGCTCCACGCTAAGATTGCTCGCAGGATGTGGTCATTACCGGAATCGCGAAGCCAGATAATCTCTATTACAAATGGTATTCACATAAAAACTTATCTCTCATCTGTATCGGAAAATTTTTACAAAAAACATTTTGGAAAAAACTGGTTAGAAAAGCCAGGTTTTTTCGAAGAGCTCAAAGCTTTACCTGATGAAATGATTTGGAAGATGAGGCAAAAAAACCGTTCAGCACTTATTTCCCAAATTAGAGAAAGAATTTCAGATAAATTAAAATTGATTCACGATTCGGAAGACAAATTGCAGGAAGTTCAGGAAATGTTGGATGATAATGCGTTAACTATTGGTTTTGCAAGAAGATTCGCAACGTACAAGCGGGGAACCCTGATTTTCCGGAATATCGAAAGACTCAAAAAAATACTGGCAAACGATAAATTAAAAGTACAGTTTTTATTTTCAGGGAAATCGCATCCAAAAGATGAAGGCGGAAAAAATTTCATTGCGGAAATTGTTGGCTATGCCGATTCTGACCTCTTTAAAAATAAAATCGTATTTATAGATAATTACGATATGGAAGTTGCAAAACAGCTCGTCAGCGGTTGCGATGTTTGGCTGAACAACCCGAGGCGCCCTCTGGAAGCTTCAGGAACGAGCGGAATGAAAGCTGTGACAAATGGCTGCTTGAATTTCAGTATTCTCGATGGCTGGTGGCTTGAAGGCTATTCTCCCGAAACCGGCTGGAAAATCGACAGTCCTGAAAATTATGAAAATATGTATGATTTCGATGTCGATAATTATGAATCCGAATCGATGTACAACGTACTTGAAAATGATATTCTTCCGATGTTCTATGATAGGGATTCAAAAGGTATTCCTGTAAAATGGGTCAATAAAATTAAAACTTCAATAATAAATCTTGCAGGATATTTTAATACAGAACGAATGGTAAAGGAATATTATGATTTGTTTTATTCAAAATTGAAATAATATATCGGTTTTAATAAATACTGCAAGATAATATTTAATATACATGAAAGAAAAAATTAAAATTGCGTCGGGTCAGGGATTTTGGGGCGACCTCATAGAAGCACCTGTAAAGCAGGCAACAGGCGGCGATGTGGATTACATCGTAATGGATTATCTTGCTGAAGTAACGATGTCAATTTTGCAAAAACAAAAATTGAAAGACCCGCTTCTTGGCTATGCAAGGGATATACCTCCATTGATGGAAAGACTACTTCCCATAATGCAGGAAAAAAGATTCAAAGTAATTACGAACGGAGGCGGTGTTAATCCGTTTTCCTGCAAAGATGCAATTTTCGAAGTCGCTAAAAAGCTTGGTATAAAAAAATTAAAAATCGGTGTTGTATTCGGTGATGATATACTGAATAAAATTAATGATTTTATTTCAGGCGGAATAGAACTGAAAAATATGGAAACGGGTGAAAGTGCACGTATTATTAAAGATAAAATATTAAGTGCGAATGTTTATTTTGGTGCAGCCCCCGTTGTTGAATGTCTGAAACAGGGCGCCGATATTGTAATTACAGGAAGGGTAACCGATACAGGTTTAACATTAGCACCGATGATTTATGAATTCGGATGGGATATGAATAATTTTGATTTAATGGCTGTCGGTACTATTGCAGGACACATACTCGAATGCGGTGGGCAGGCTTCGGGCGGAAATTTTCTCGGTGACTGGAAAAATGTCCCTGACCTCGCAAACATTGGATTTCCGATTGCTGAAGCTTATCCGAACGGTGATATAATTATTACAAAACATGAAAACACGGGCGGACTTGTAAGTATAGATACGGTCAGTGAACAACTGGTATATGAAATCGGTAATCCGAAAGATTATATTACACCTGATTGTATTGCTGACTTCACGTCTATTCATGTTCAGGAAATCGGAAAGAACAGAGTAAAAGTTTTTGGAGTGAAAGGCTTACCATATACTCCGTTTTATAAAGTTTCAATTTCATTTATGGACGGATATACCTCATTCGGTAATTTAACTTACTCCTGGCCTGATGCTCTTGAAAAAGCTAAAGCGGCAGATAAAATATTAAGAAAAAGAATGGAAAATCTGAATCTGAAATTTGATGAAATAAGAACTGAGTTTCAGGGATATAACGCCTGCCACGAAAGTCTTGCGAGAGAAATAGAAGAAATAAATGAAGTTGTTCTCAGAATAGGTGTGCGTTCAAAAGATAAATATTCTGTTGAAAGATTTGGCAAGGAAATCGCACCGTTGATATTAACAGGACCTCCGGGTGTAACAGGTTTTGCAGGAGGGAGACCAAAACCATCGGAGGTGGTTGCATACTGGCCTGCGTTAATACCGAAATCAGCGGTCAAACCCGAAATATTTGTAGAAGAAATTTAATCAATTATTAAAAATATAGTTTAATTAAAAGGAAATAATATGGAAAAAATTATTGTAATCGGAGCATCAGGTCAAATTGGTTCTGAACTAACTATGGCATTAAGAAATACGTTCGGAAATGAAAATGTGTTTGCCACGGATATTAAGCAGGCTACACAGGATGTAATGGATAGCGGTCCTTTTCAGATACTCGATGTTCTGGACGTGAATGCAATAAGAGAATATTTATCAAAAAATAAAATCACTCAGATTTATCATCTCGCCGCAGTACTTTCGGGAACAGCTGAAAAGCATCCTTTGAAAGCATGGGGAATTAATATGGATGGTCTTTTCAATATTCTTGAATTAGCTAAAGAAATTCATATCAGCAAAGTTTTCTGGCCAAGTTCAATTGCTGTGTTTGGTCCGACTACTCCAAAAGTAAATACGCCTCAGCTTACTTATACAGAGCCTTCTACAGTTTATGGTATTAGTAAACTTGCCGGCGAAAGATGGTGCGAATATTATTTTAACAAATACGGACTCGATGTCAGAAGCATACGCTATCCCGGACTGATAAGTTATAAAACTGAAGCCGGCGGCGGAACAACCGATTACGCAGTTGAAATTTATTATGATGCGATAAAACAAAAACGATATGAATGTTTTTTAAAAGAAGATGCAAAACTACCGATGATGTTTATGGATGATGCGATTGAATCGACAATAGAGCTAATGAATGCAGATGCTTCAAAAATTTCCATTCGTTCGAGTTATAACCTCGGCGGAATAAGTTTTAATCCGAAAGAAATAGCCCGGGAAATAAAAAAACATATTCCCGAATTTGAAATCACTTACAAACCCGACTTTCGCCAGAAGATAGCCGAATCATGGCCTCAAAGCATTGATGATTCGGTTGCAAAAAAAGATTGGGATTGCAAATATATTTATGATTTAGCCAAAATGACTGAAGTAATGCTAAAAGAAGTTGGGAACAAATTAAAAGTTAAAGTCGGCTAAAAAATATCTTAACAAAATAAAATCCGGAATGAAGAACTTTTTAAAATGAATTCATATTCTTCTTATAAATTAGTATATGATAAAAAAAATCTTCTCAAAAATTCCGCAGCACAGGAAAGGTTTGATTCTGATTTCTTTAACTGCTTTTCTCTGGAGCTCGAGCGGGTTATTTATTAAAGTTCTTACACTCAGTGCTTTCCAGATTTTATTTTTCCGTTCTTCAATTGCCACAGTTACAATTTTTTTAGTTACTATATTCAGAAAAAGGAAAATTGAATATAAAATGGATTTGATATCCATCCTATGCTCATTTTCTTTTGCAGGCATATTAATGTTTTTTGTGATTGCTACGAAACTTACAACTGCCGCAAATGCAATCTTCCTCCAGTTTACCGCTCCTATTTACTTGCTATTTCTCGAGCCCGTTTTTCTGAAAACAAAATTCAACAAAAGTAACCTGCTGACAATTTTAATTTGTATTTTCGGAATGACACTTTTTTTCTTCGGCAAACTGGAAATCGGAAATATATACGGCAATATTATTGCGATTGTATCAGGGCTTTGTTTTGCGTTCTTTTCGTTATTCCTGAAATGGAAAAAAGATTTACACAAATCCGTTAATACCATAAATTCAATTATACTTGGAAATGTGATTGTTGCGGTGGTTTGTTTCCCTATTGTTTTTTCGAAGCTTTCTTTCAACTTTACGGAATCGATGATATTAATTTACATGGGTGTCTTTCAAATCGGTTTAAGTTACATAATTTTTAATGAAGCAATAAAATTTGTAAGCGCTACGGAATCACTAATTATTGCAACTCTCGAAGCTATCTTCAATCCCATTTGGGTATTTATAGGTATTGGTGAAACTCCTTCTGTTTATGCAGTTATAGGCGGGTTGATTATTTTTGCGGCGATTATCTATCACAACGTAAAAACAGATTCAAAATTTGAATCTGTTCCTGAATTATAAGGAAAATTATTTGAAAAATAAAAAATATATAAAACCAATGAATGCAATTTGCATCACTGCCAATCCAATTCCCGAATATATATCATACTTGTTGGATTTATCAAGTTCACTATTGTTTAATGTAATCTGATAATTATCATAAGAATTATTTGCAATATTTTTAAATTGTACCGCAGAAAATCCACCTAATAATGTGACTAAACCTGTACCAATAATTAATCCGTAATTACGTTTAGTTTTGAATTGTGATAATCTATCCTTTTCGACTAAATTGAAATTATAAATTTTATCTAAATTCACCTCAATGCCTTTTTCGAAATTATAATTTTTTAAATCGAATGTTAAATCTTTAAAATCGGTTTTTTTAAAAACTATATTACCGCCTAATTTCTCCGACGAATAAAATCTTAACGGGGTAATACCTATCAAAGAATCTTTATATAATACATTCGCATTAAAAGGATTGGAATTGAAGAAATAATAGTAATCGGTTTCAATAGTGTCTTTCATTATAAGTGTATCCTGCTGTGCATAACATTCGGTTTGCAGAATAAAAATTAAAAATATAATATATGTTAAAATTATTTTCATAATTATTTGAAACAATATATTTGTTTATCATCGCACCCGACGACTATGAAATCTTTCCAGATTACCGCTGATGACCTTATTCTTCCTTCTAATAAATATTTCCAGAGCAGTTTACCGCTTTCGGCATCAAGGCAATAAAAATAATTATCGAACGAACCGATAAAAATTTTATTTTTATTTATAAGCGGGGAAGCCCAGATTGTTCCCTTAGTTTCATAAATCCATTTATCATTGCCGTTATTAATATCCATCGAATAAATGTAGCCGTCAATTCCCGGGATAATAACCATATCATTATAAAACGTGGGAGAAGACTGAATCTTGGTTTTCAATTCCTTTTTCCATATCAATGAACCTGATGTATCGATGCAGTAAAAAAATCCGTCATCCGAACCGAAAAATATTTTACTATTATAAAATGCAGCGTCGCAGTAAATATTGGAATTGGTCTTGAAGCCCCATTCCTTATTTCCGCTTTCCGAATTCACGGCATAAACATATCCGTCCGTATTTCCTGCTACAATTAAATTTCCGTCAGAAGCGGGCCCTGCAAAAAACGGTTCCGGAAAATTCTTAAGATTGTTGATTTTAAATATCCATTTTGTAAAGCCTGATTTGGCATCGAGCTTATAAATGCATCCCTTCGATGTTGTAATAAAAATAAAATTATTAATTAATATCGGAGATGAATACACATCACCGATATTTTTTTCCCAGTTTACTTTCCCGGTTACAAAATCATAACTCGTAATTGTATTTGTTTCACTATTGGAACAGGTAACGATAATATTATTATCATAAATAACAGGCGTTGAGTAACTCGTTTTTCCGTTAGTCCCGAAACTTCCGAGTCTTCCGCCGGAATAAATATCCAGTGCGAATACGTCGCCTTTAAGGTTGGATGTAAATATTATTCTGTCGACGACTGAAATCGAAAACTTTGAATACGCGGCTTCAGTATTATAAGTCCATACGAGCTTGAAAGGAGGATTTAAATCTTTATCCGATTTTGACATGTTCGTTTTTTCAGGATTTCCGCCCGCAAGATACCAATCAACCTCTTCTTTGAAGTTTATTTTATCATTAATGCTGATTGTGCGGCAGGAATAAAGTAATATGCAAAACAATATTAGGGCGAAACATTTTTTCACACTTACAATTTTAATTCATTAATTTATATTTTGATATTTTTAAATGCAATCTAATTTTGAAAAAATAAAATAGTACTAAAATTTTTCTCTTTTGTATTATTACTTGACTTATACTTTCTATTTTTCTAATTTAATTTGTAATTAAATTTTAAGGAGTGTAATTGAATAACTTTGACGATTTGGATTTCCAGAATGAAGCAGAAGAAAACTTCGGGGAAAGTACTCCAAATCAAAATATTGAAGACGAAATCAGCAGGATAACAAAATCCTTCGATGAACTGAATACTATTGTAGATTCTGAATCACTCGAGGAGATTATTAATTTATATTTTGAAGATAACCAGTTTGAAAAAGCACTGGAATACATAGATATCCTGTTAAAATACTATCCTTACTCAACTGAAGCATATTATAAAAAGGCTCTCATTCTCGATAATATCGGGGAATACGAAGAGGCGCTGTTTTATTTTGATAAAGCGTTGTTGTTAGACCCGAACGATTCAGAAATTTACTTAAACCAGGGAATAGCATTCGACAATTCAGGCAATTACCAGCAGGCATTAAATTCTTATAACAAGGCACTCGAGCTTGAGCCGGAAAATATTGAAGCATTGTTCAATATGGGTTTGACCTATGAAAGGCTGGAACAGTTCTCTGATGCAATAGAATGTTTTATGAGAGTTGTAAATTTTGACCCGAATTTCAAAGACGCTTATTACGAACTCGGATACTGCAACGATTTTCTGGATTTACTCGACGATTCGCTGGAAGCATACAATAAACATCTTGAACTTGCACCTTTAAATTATAACGCGTGGTATAATAAAGGAATCGTGCTCAACAGGAAAGGAAAATTCCTGAAAGCTATCGAGAGTTATGAAATGAGTCTTGCCATAAGAGAAAAATTTGCACCTGCCTGGTACAATTGCGGTAATGCGTATGCATCACTTGGCAGAGTACACAGGGCAATTGATTGTTACAAGAAATCTATAAGTTTGAAACCGAATGATTCTTATGCTTATCACAATATTGCGAATGCTTATGAAGAATTGGGCGAATACGAAAATGCAATTGAATATTATTCCCGCTCGATTGACCTCGACCCGCATTTTTGCGACTCATTCTGCGGAAGGGGCAACTGCTTTTTTAATCTTGATAAATTTGAAGATGCACTGAGTGATTACAATTCAGCAGTATTGCTATGTAAAGATTATTCCGACATCTGGTATTCAAAAGCCGATACGGAAGTGGCATTGAAAAAATATCATGAAGCAATGAACAGTTATGAAATGCTTCTGGATTTAGACGGAAGCAATTCCGACGCCTGGTATGATTACGGAAGTGTTTTACTTGAATTAAAAAAATATGATGAAGCATTGACAGCATTTGAAAAAGCCTCGATATATAATCCGAACTGGGCAGAACCATATTATGAAATGTCAAAGATACATTTTGTATTATCTGAATTTGAAGAAGGTTTGATGATGCTTGAAAAAGGTTTCGATATAAATCCAAAAGACAGGTTCACTTACGAATTCCAAAAAGACTGGAAAAAAATCTTAGACTTTTTAATGGGAAGATAAATAATTATCACATATTTGTTTTTTATAATCCCGGTAGAACATACCGGGATTTTTTTTGTGTGAGGTATAAATTTTTCTTCCGTCCAAAAATATTTTATAGTCGCAGTTCGAAGATTCCGATTTATCGGAACTTTAGACTGCGTTCTGTGCAAACGGCATTTTACGTTTGTCCGAAAAAGATGAGCTCTTAACCCCATAGGGTGAAATCTTGGTAGAAATGGATTTCCAGCATATTAAACCCCATAAGGGTGACATCTTCTTTTTTATTAACAAACACATTTTTAATTATCATACGAATCCGATATAAAAAATCAAAACGTAATTATGATATAAAAATGGATTTGAATTCAATAGAACAGATTTTGCAGCACGCTGCTTTCTATTCATTAACATCCCTTTCGACCAAGATATCGCGGCTACGCCGATATCCATTTGTGCGGTCGGGTTTCCTGCCACAGCGGATTTAATGGATGGGGATCCCCGATAAGATCATTCGGGGATGACATTCGTTGTTTCACCTTTCACGTCTAACGTTTCACGATTTTATTCTTACGTCGAAAAGATTCTTCGATTTGATTTGAATGATTCTTCTGTCACTGAATCTTTTTACTATCTCAAAATTATGTGTGGCTGTGATTACTGTTGTGCCCTGCATATTAATTGTTGCGAGCAGTTTAATAATTTCATAAGATATGAACGGGTCTAAATTTCCCGTTGGTTCGTCTGCTAACAAAAGCACGGGTTCATTTATTACCGCTCTTGCAATTGCAACTCTCTGCTGTTCTCCGCCCGAAAGGTCATAAGGCATTTCGTTAAGCCTGTCCACCAATCCGATTTGTGAGGCAACTTCATAGACTTTCTTTTTGATATTTTCTTTTTTTTCTCCGATTATATATAGCGGCGTGGCAATGTTTTCATAAACGTTTCTATCGAAAAGCAATTTAAAATCCTGAAACACAATTCCCATCTTTCTTCTTAATTTCGGAATTTCGGTTTTATCTATTGAGTTTGAATCAAATTCGTCGAAAGTTAAACTTCCCTTTTTTGGTAAAAGTTCAAAATATATTAACTTTAATAGTGTGGTTTTCCCTATTCCGCTTTCACCAACGATAAAAACAAAATCTTCTTTGTTGATATGAGTATTCGCATCATTAAAAATTTCCTTTTGTCCGTAAGAAAAACTCAGATTGTTAATTTCAATCATATATTTTAAATTTACTTTTGCATTTTTACTAATTTACCTGCTAATTTTATTGCTTCTATGCTGCTCCCGATTTTTGCTATTCCTTGTCCTGCAATATCGAATGCTGTTCCGTGCGTAGGCGAAGTACGGATAATATTCAATCCGCCTGTGAAATTTACTCCTTTATCACCTGCAATCATTTTAAACGGTATAAGCCCCTGGTCGTGATACATCGAAAGAGTCACATCAAAATCTTTGTACGTTTTATTTCCAAAATAAGCATCGGCAGCGAAGGTGCCTTTAATATCAATATGATTTTGTCTTGATTTGATAAGTAAAGGTTTTAATATCCGGATTTCTTCACGCCCCAATAAGCCGCCGTCTCCATTATGTGGATTAAGTGATAGTAAAGCTATTTTCGGTTCTTTAATTTTAAATAAATTCCTGAAAGTATTCTTCACAATCAAAATTTGTTTATATAATAAATCTATATCAATCGTATCACTAACAAGGTTTAAAGGAATATGTATGGTCAGTGGAACGACTTTTATTTCTTCCGAATACATTATCATTACGGGATTCTTCGAGTTCGTCAATTCGGCGAGCATATCTGTATGTCCGCTGTAATGAAAACCACCCCTATTAAGTGCAAGTTTATTTATCGGCATTGTAACGAGAGCATCGAATTCTTTATTGATAATAAGTTGAGAACCAATTCTTACAGCTTCACCCGATAATCTTCCAGCGATACTTCTTATTTTCCCTTCATTAATTTTTAATTTATAGAATCCGGGTATTTCTAAAACATCGGATTTTTGAAGGTTCTTTATTTTTAATTTTTTACTGTAATGTTCGAATACTTTATAAATACCGATTACTTTTAAATCAAAATCTTTCCTGATGTTCGAATTTGAAAAAATTTTCAAAATTATTTCTGGTCCGATTCCGTTGGGGTCGCCGCATGTAATTAATATTTTGGGTTTCATCATCTTCGAATTTAAATCTTCTTATTTATCTTTAATTTTTGTAATATCTGCATCGCCCCATAGTCCTTCGAGGTTGTAGAATTTTCTTGTTTCGGGCAGAAATATGTGAACAACAACATCCACAAAATCGAGCAGTACCCACGATAAATTTTTATATCCTTCATTATGCCATGGTTTCTGCCCTGATTTTTTTGTTTCCGCAAGAATATGGTCGGCAATAGCCCTGACCTGTACGTCCGAGGAAGCATTACAAATTACAAAAAAATCAGTCATTGAAGTTTGTTTCCTGATGTCGAGTAATAATATATCGGTTCCTTTCTTTTGCAAAATCAGGTCGGAAATGTAAAACGCTAAATCTTTTGATTTCATAGATATTTTTCGTTAATATTAAAATTATTTTTTGGGATTACTGTTTTCAGTATAAGGTTTTAATTCATTATAATCTTTCCCGATGATTATTGTTGCATCGAGATAACGTTCTTTGTTAATCTGAGGAGTAATATTTTTCTGGCTTACACCAAGCACATCAGCAATTCTGTTCGCTTTTTTTAAATCGCCTGTCCTGTCGAGAATCATTGTAGTGGCTACATCACTCGATTTATAATTTCCAAGGTCCACAACGTCATAGCCTTTTTTCTTCAGGTAATCGCGGAAAATTGCCCCAATCCTGTTTTCTCCCGTACCATTCTGGATTTCTATCTGGATGGATAAATTAGGTTGATTTGTTAAAGTAGATTTTGTCGAGTCTTTCACCTCTTTTAAGGCATCGTTTTTATTTCCAAGCGAATTGTATAAAAGGGAGAAAATCAAATAAATACAAATTAAAGCAAATAAGACTATTGTGATATTTAAAGAATAATTTAAAATTGATTTTTTCATCTCCTGCTTCATATCTTAGCTTATTTATAAAAATAAAAAACCGAAAGAAATTTTTTCGATTTACTTCCGGTTGTTAAAAAAATATAATATAAAAATTAATTTCCAATATTCTACAGTTTTACGTTTACTAATAATGTAATGCAGAATTCGGTGATATTATCCATAAAAAAAATTAAAATTATCTGAATAAACCTTCACGCATAAACGGATTATAATACCCGTTTCCAAACCCATCATAATATGAGCCGTCGTTTAAATTTCTGAATTCAAATTTTATAAATGAATTATCTGAAATTTTATAATCGAGAGCAATTCTTGATAAATAAACGCCGGTCAGGCTATTCTGTAAAGCATTCGAGGCATTTTTACCAAAAACAGAACTGGCGTAAGGAGAATATTGCAAGCTAACATCTGCGCTCAGAGATAATTTTTCGGAAAATTTATAATTCATAGAATTGGTTAACGCGGTCAAAGAAACATTCCCGTATCTTGAAGATATCATAGAAACCTGTAAACTTTGATTCATTGAAAAATTCTTCGGATTGAAAATTCCGAGAATTAAATTATTTGTGTTCTGATTTACGGGCTTATCATAAGGCTTGTATTGCCCGAAAGCGACTCCCGATAAAAAAACACAAAACACGATACACAAAAAAATGTTTTTCATTTTACTTTAATTATTATTAAAGATATGAATTTTATATTAAAACAACAATGAAAGATTAGAAATTCCTTTACTTTTTGGCAGATAAATATTTAACAAATAATAACGGTTTTATATTGAATTTTAAATAATATTATCGTACAATTGTATATATGAAATTATAAAATGGATTTTAGTTGTCACGTCAATAAAAATCATTTTTATCATTTCTTGTAATAACTAATATAAAATAACTTAACTACATTAAAAGGAGAAAAAATGTTGAAAAAAGTACTCTCTCTCTTCTTGTTAGTAGTATTATTATCCGGAGTGAATACATTTGCTCAGAATAAAGTTAATACTCTTTCACAAGGGATAGCCCCGCGGGTTATGAATCCGCTTCCACCGACTATATTACCGCCTGCGGCCGGACCTCTGACTTTTTATAGCAGAGCATTTGGTTATAATGCATATGGTGGCTCAGTCGCACTCGGACCATTCAAGATGTTTTTGAGTAATCCGTTTAATATGGTATCACTTTATACCGACCCATCTTCCGCAAACTTTGTTGAAGCAGGAAGCTTCGATGCAAGTGGTAACTGGTGGGGAGCCCGTTACAGTACCAATGCACTTGTAAAAATTGATACAAGTACAGGTATTTTAACACAGATCGCTACAATTACCGGAGCTACCTCAATAACAGGTATGGCCTGGGACTATACAACCAGTACAATGTATGCTTCGGATTATGGAACATCGAACAAGCTCGGTACATTAAACCTATCAACCGGTGTATTTACCCCGTTGTCAGGAGTTGTCGGTACCGGTTTATTAATTGATATTGCCTGCAGTAATAGTGGTAACATCTATGGTCATATGATTACTGCTCCAACCACACCTTCACAAATTTATTTAATAAATAAATCAACAGGTGTTGGTACAGCTTTATCAGGTACTACAGGTTTTGATGCAAACTATGCACAGGGTATGTCATGGGATCACTCTGTTGACACAGGTTATCTCGCAGCATATAATTATACAACCAGTACAGGTGAACTTCGTAAGATTGATATAGCAACAGGAAATACCACTTTGGTTGGTAATCTTGTTTCTGAAGTTGATGGCTTTGCAATTCCCGGTGCACCCGGACCATCTATTACACATACTCCGCTACCAAACACACAAAATCTAACAGGACCGTATGTTGTTAACTGCGTTATTACAGCTGCAGGTTCACCAA
>Ga0224522_1000255_pt1 | contig 22576 bp, 9 predicted proteins | sample CFST25metaG_FD_182733 | JGI IMG/M metagenome (GOLD analysis project Ga0224522, IMG submission 182733) | Peat soil microbial communities from Stordalen Mire, Sweden - C.F.S.T25 | ecosystem: Environmental > Terrestrial > Soil > Wetlands > Peat | place: Sweden: Norrbotten County, Stordalen Mire...
GGTACCTGTTTAGCCAATACAATAATCCGAAAACTCATATCAATAAAATAATTAAATTGTTTTAGTAGTGAGGATTTTTTAGCAATCGAACGCAAAAATAAGCATTTCCTACAAACAAGCAAACATGAAGCTCAACTCTGGTCATGCATTCGACTTTAGAATTCAACGAATGAAGGCCTTTCTGATTCGGAAAGGCCTTCTGATATAGAATAAATTTAAACAATAATCAACATATAATTACATGCTCATTCCACCACAAACGCTGATTACCTGACCAGTAACATAGGCTGACAGGTCGCTTGCAAAGAAAACGCAAGCATTTGCAACATCTTCTGGTTTGCCACCTCTACGCAAAGGAATTTTTTTCGCCCATTCAACTCTAACATCTTCTGGAAGTTTATGGGTCATTTCGGTTTCAATAAATCCCGGTGCAATAGCATTGCAACGAATATTTCTTGAACCTAGCTCTTGAGCAATCGATTTAGTAAAACCAATCATACCCGCTTTTGAAGCTGAATAATTTGATTGACCTGCATTTCCATTAACCCCAACAACAGAACTCATGTTAATTATTGAACCAAAACGTTGTTTTAACATTACCTTTTGGACAGCCTTGGTAAGATTAAATACCGACTTCAAATTTATTTGTAATACTAAATCCCAATCAGTTTCGGTCATTCTCATCAATAAATTATCACGTGTAATTCCGGCATTATTAACTAATATATCAATTCTGCCAAAATCTTTTGCCACTTCTTCTACTAATTGTTCACCATCTAAAAAAGAACTAGCGTCAGAAGCATATCCCTTAGCTTGTACACCTAAAGCTTCAAGTTCTTTTTCAAGGTTTTCCATGTTTTCATCGCGACGAATATCAGAAAAAGCAATATTTGCACCTTCTGTCGCAAAACGAAGTGCAATAGCTTTACCAATACCACGAGAAGCTCCTGTTATTAGAGCTGTTTTTCCATCCAATAACTTCATGTTCGATAGTTTTTGTTATTTGTTTGTAAATACAGGCCCAACTTTAAATAAAGTCAGGCCTGCAAATTTATAAAAAAAGGATGAATGAATTTACATCCAACGAACCAAGTTGAAATCCTGACGATGAGGCAGCAAGGGATTTGTTGGGAATACTCTAAATACAAAATCAAATACACCAGTTATAGCAGCATCAATATCAACAGTATAACGAACAATACCCCCATTCTCTTCAACTGCATTCAACGGAATAACATCAAGTAGTTCTTTCATTTGATCATTCTTTTTCTTGCCAAATAAAATTTCGACACCAACATCATTCGAACGTAAGTCTTTTAAATCCAGAACAATTTCAACCTGATATCTTTCGCCAAGTTTTAATGTGCGCATTGAAGATTCAGGAATCTTAACATCAACAAGGGTAATAAATTCCCAGGTTCTTAAGACTCTTCTCTTCCAAGAAGTTAACTCAAAAGCTTTTTCAAAGTTATTTTCAGCTAACTCAGCTTTACGTACATACATCGGCATGTAATACTGATCTTTATAATCGTCGAGCATCCGCTTCATGGTGAACTTTGGAGCTATCTCTGAAATTGTATTTTTGATGTATTCTACCCACTTGTATGGAACATCATTTTTATCTTTCTCACGATCATAAAATGTTGGAATAATCTCGTCTTCAAAGATGCTGTAAATTAATTCAGCATCCAACTCATCCTGAAAAGCTGAATTATCATAGGTTGCTTTTTCCGGCAAAGCCCATCCAGCTTCTTTCGTATAACCTTCAGCCCACCAACCATCAAGAACACTGAAGTTAACAACGCCATTCATAATAGCTTTTTCACCACTTGTTCCTGATGCCTCGAGAGGTCTTGTAGGTGTATTTAACCAAATGTCACATCCCTGAACTAACCGACGGGCTAATTGCATATCGTAATTCTCAACAAATACAATTTTTCCCGCAAAGGCTGGTTGTCGTGATATTTCAACAATCCGTCTGATTAAATCCTGCCCCGCTTTATCAGCTGGGTGTGCCTTTCCTGCAAAAATAAATTGGACAGGTCTTTTTTTATTATTTACAATTTCTGCTAAACGATCCAAATTACTAAACAACAAATGAGCACGTTTGTAAGTAGCAAAACGACGTGCAAAACCAATTGTTAAAGCATTTGGATCTAATGTCTCAGATACTTGTAAGATTTGTTTAGGACTCTCTTGTCTGTTGGTCATATCGTTTCGAACACGTGTTCTGATAAATTCAACCAACTCTACACGAAGGGTATTTCTTATTTTCCAGATTCTTTCTGATGGAACATTATGGATTTTCTGCCAATAGGTTGGATTCGATTGATCATTTAGAAAATCTTCCCCAAACTCCTGCTTATATAATTTTTGCCATTTCCATGCTGTCCAGGTTGGAAAATGAACCCCATTTGTTACATGTCCAATATACAATTCTTCAGGATAAAAACCTTCAAATAAAGGTGCAAATAATTCTCTGGAAACTCTTCCATGTATTTCACTTACACCGTTCATTTCCTGAGATAATTTAGCAGCTAATACGCTCATTGAAAATTTTTCATCCGACTTATTTTCGATAAATCTTCCAAGATTCATAAATGCAGACCAACTAATTCCTAATCGATCAGCATAGTGAGGAATGTAAGTACGAAGAATATCTTCAGTAAAAGCATCATGTCCCGCAGGAACAGGTGTATGGGTCGTAAACAAATTTGAAGATCGAACAACTTCTACTGCTTCAGCAAATGTTAATCCTTTTTCTTGAACCAAAATTCGCAAACGCTCCACACCTATAAATGCGGCATGCCCTTCATTACAATGATAAAGATCTGGCTTAATATCTAGCGCTTCAAGTAATCGAATACCTCCAACACCAAGCAATAATTCTTGTTTAAAGCGATTTTCCCAGTCACCCCCATATAATTTATGTGTTATACTTCTATCAGCATCACTATTGTCAGCAATATCAGTATCTAATAAATATAATGGAATTCTTCCTACATTAATTTTCCAGACCTTTGCATATAAATTTCTACCCGGCAATACGATACTAACTTTAAGCCTTTCGCCTGCAGCATTAAGAACCGGAACTAATGGAAGTTGAGAAAAAATTTGAGGAGAATAATTATCAACCTGGTCACCTAATATTGTCAAATGCTGACGGAAATAGCCAAAACGATAAAGAAGACCTACTCCTATCATGTTGTAATTACAATCACTCGCCTCTTTTAAATAATCACCAGCTAAAATCCCAAGACCACCTGAGTAGATCTGAATAGAATCATGTAAACCAAATTCCATACTAAAATAGGCAATCTGCATCGCAGGCTTATTTTCAGCCTCCTGCATATAATTTTGGAACTTAGTATAAACTTCCTCCAGTTTCTTTAAAAACTCTTGATCAGTTTCAAGATGTAGCATTGTTTTTAAAGACATCCTTTCAATTAATGCAACCGGATTTTGATTAACAGCCTCCCAAAGCTCTGGGTCGGTCATGCTAAATAACTGTCGGGCTTCATGATTCCAACTCCACCAAACATTTTTCGCAATCTGCTGAAGCGGAATTAAAGAGGATGGTAAATCAGACTTAACTAACATCTTACGCCAATCAGGCTTATTCGATTTCATAAAAGCATAAGGTTCAACACTTTCTGCTGGTCTTTTTAACCTAAATTGATCAAAACGCTTAAGTGATTTTTCTAAAGCGATAGAATAGGTCTTTTTATAATTATCAACCAGATTCTCCCATAGAGCTAATCGTGATAATTTAAAAGCAGATTGACGCATTGCATCTCTTTCAACTTCAGTAGCTTCAGTATATTCTTTAAAATATTTAGCCATACCTACAACCACAGCAGCTTCATTTCCCTCATTTCTTTCCAATACACATACACCGTTTTCAGAAGGTCCGGCATATTCTTTCATCCAAAGACCAAAACCAGCTAGCGTAGTAGTTACCGTTGGAACATGGAATGCGATACTTTCTAAAGGGGTATACCCCCATGGCTCATAATATGAAGGAAACGCTGATAAATCAAATCCAATTAATAAATCATAATATGATTTGTCAAATATACCATCTATTCCATCAAGATAAGATGGAACAAAAATAACCTGTACATGTTGAGTTGATTTATTATTTAAACCTTTATTTTTAAGCCGGCATATAATAGGATCGTGATCAACATCATATAAATTATGCGTTAGGTATTCCCCTTCTGTATCAGATTCAGTGATACCATCCTGCAAACGGTCGACTACCTCTTTTCTAACACCGGTTTGGTGAGCAGGTACAGTTATAAATGCAATAATATCTTTTTTTAGGTTCTCATCTTCATTTAAAAGACTTAAAGAATCGATAAAAAGATCAATACCCTTATTACCAAACTCATACCTACCACTATTTACAACCAACAAAGAATCCCTCTTTATTTTCCTATCCAAAACAGCTTCAGCTACTAAAAATAGAGAATATTGAGCCTCTTGTCGTTTTGTTTCAAATATATCATTATCCGGAACAAAAGAATCATCAAAACCATTTGGGGTAACCAAATCAACTGATTTACCTAACAGATAAGTACATTCTTCTGCAGTTATAGCACTCACTACCGTAAATGCATCAGCTTGTTGAGCCGATGACCGTTCCAGTGAGAACTTTGCAACTACATTATGTTCACGTGCAACCTGATCTGGGTTAAATGTTTTCAGATCGCGATAAAGGGGAAGTTTATTTCCAGCTATCGTTCGTCCCAATACAGTAGCATGTGTAGTAAACACAGTAGCTGCTTGAGGAACTCTGTCACGCAAATAAAGAATTCCACCACCCGTCATCCACTCATGAAAATGAGCAACTAGTTTATCAGATGCGTTAAGATAAAAGTTATAATAACTTTCAATAACACGTGCAGCTGCATACCCAAATAGACATGGTTCGATATAATCCCATCCACCTGATATTGAATCTAAACCGAATTTTTCCCAAAAGATAGAAAATATTTTATCTTTAACCTGAAAGAATGGTGTAAAATCAACCAATATCACAATTGGTTTTCCTTCTATATTCCATCTTCCAGTCCTGATTCGAAGTCCTTCTCTGGCAGCTTGTTCAGGCCATACCCCTAATAATGTTTTATCTTCAATAAATTCGGGATTATCTCTTGTTTCTTTCCACACATCAGGACCAATCAAAAAATAATTATTTCGATGTTCCTTTAATATTTGTGGAACTTTCGTTGAGATTACCGTGTAAATACCTCCAACTTTATTACAAACTTCCCAACTAACCTCAAACAGGTAATCCGCTTTTAATAATTCTTGATTTGTCATTTTTTAATTCATTATGTTAATACTGCATCATAAAAAATTAAACCGGGTGCTTTTATTTTGAAACTTTAAAATTTCAATTTTAAGCACCCGGGTTACTTATGATTTTTTTACTTTTATTGGTTTCTTTTTTATTTCTTCTTTTTTGATTTTGCTTTTATTCTTTGGTGCTACACTTACTTTTATTTTCTTTTTAAGGGTTGTAACTTTTTCAGTTTCCACAGCAACCTTTCCTGAAACGGGTAGAACATTTTTCCCTTCTATATGACGATCAACTCTGATCATGAAATCGGACAGAACATTCATATAATTCATAAATGCCTCATAAGGAGATGGGTAAGGATTGAAATATTGATGAACATCCCCATCGCTAAACCATTTCGTACACATATAGTAGAAATGATCAGATGTTTGTAAATATTGCCAATCAGTTAAAATTGCTTTATCATCAACCAATTTTATCTTTTCAGACAGAGAATATAAACTATCCGAAGCTTCGTCTTGCAAATCGTTACCTAACCATGCTGTAGTATCTCTTTCTTCATCAGCCCATGAAATAGGATGAGGAACGTGAATAGCTGAGATAGGTTGTAATCTATCACTAGTTTCAGAAGGAGTTAAAAACTGAAAATCAGTTTGTTTATATATTTCACCCGGTAAGGCTTTCATAAAATCAAATATACCTGTAGATTCCCATTGATGTTCACCGAAGGTTTCATAGTCAACAAAAATATTAACAGTTTCTTGAATCGGTTCGACGTCATTTAACCATCCGGCAAACTTCTCTGCAGTTAATGGCCAATCGCTCCATCTACGTTCTGAAAATCTGAATGCTATGTCATCACTCAACCTGAAATTACGAAGTAATAATTTCAAACGAGGATTAATCGCATTTACATATAGATAATTTGGACTCTTCCAACCTAATATATGTTTAGCACCTTCAGTAAGCATCGTTTTAAATCCCATATCAGCAACCGATTTACCAATCAAATCGCTATATATCATTTCCGTATTTCTAAATGTTGTAGGAACTACACCAAATAGAGACTCTATCTTTTCAGAATGTTTTTTTACTTGAAGCTTAAACTCTTCTTCATTTTTCAAGGAAGCCAAAGTATGACCATATGTTTCAGCTAAGACTTCAACATTCCCTGTAGCAATCAATTCTTTAAAGCTTTTTAGTGCTGCCGGAGCATATTGTTGCATTTGATCAATAGCAGAACCAGTAATAGAAAGGCTTACTTTAAAAGCTTGTCCATACTCTTTTATCAAATTAATTAATAAATTATTCATTGGAATATAGCATCGTTCTGCTACTCTATTAATAATCGAACGATTCAAATATTCATCATAATAATTATGATTATCTCCAATATCGAAGAACCGATATGTACGCAACCTATATGGTTGATGAACCTGGAAAAAAAAGCAAATAGATCTCATAGTCTCAAATTTCTTTTAAACAACTTGTAAATAAACGTCTTTAATTTGCAGTGCGGCCCGCTCCCATTTTAACTTCTCAAGTTCTTGAGGACCATATTTTTCAATCATTTTATTCATAGCAGGATAATGGAGAAGACCATAAATTGCATCAGCTAATGCATCCACATCCCAAAAATTAATTTTTATTGCATGCGTTAAAACTTCAGAAACCCCCGATTGACGTGAAATCACAACAGGGACATTTGAACGAACTGCCTCAAGTGGCGAGATACCAAATGGTTCAGATACTGATGGCATTACATATACATCGCTTAATGCATACATTTTATCAACATCATCACCCTTTAAAAATCCGGTAAAATGAAAACGAGTACCTATACCTAGACGAGCAACCCGTCTAACCATTTTATTCAACATATCACCGGTACCAGCCATTACAAAACGCACATTAGGATCTTTTTGCAAAACTTTATAGGCAGCCTCAATAAAATATTCAGGTCCTTTCTGAAATGTAATACGTCCTAAAAATGTCACAACCTTTTCATCCACTTTCCGTTCTACCGGATCCATATCTGTTTTATTCGAAGGCTCAACGGCATTATGAACAGTAATCACTTTATCCGGATCAATTCCATAACGATCTATAACTATTTTACGTGTAAAATTACTTACAGTAATCACCCTATCAGCAGCTTCCATGCCACTTTTTTCTATATCGAAAACCTGAGGATTTACATTTTCACCAGATCTGTCGAATTCAGTAGCATGCATATGAACCACTAATGGTTTGCCACTAATTTGTTTTGCAGCAATTCCAGCAGGATAGGTCAACCAGTCGTGTGCATGAATCACATCGAAGTCCATTTCTTTTGCTAATGTGGCTCCAACAAGAGCATAACGACTAACCTCTTCTAATAGATTCGTGCCATATTTACCCGAAAACTTAAATTCTTCTTGAAAAACAGATGTCGATTTTGACAGGCTTCTTAATTTGGCTAGTTCCATTACCTTGGCAAAATCCTCAGGACCAACATAAGGAATAAGGTTAGAACCTACTTCAATAAAAGTCACTTTTTCTAAAAAAATTTCCTTTTCAGTTCCGGTAATTGAAATTTTAATATCACTGGCATTGACTAACTTTATAGCATCTTGATCTTCATCACCATAAGCTTTGGGCACCACAAATAATACTTCAACATCGGCTTTACTAAGACCTTGCGTCATGCCATAGCAAGCAGTTCCTAACCCCCCAGTAATATGCGGTGGAAATTCCCATCCAAACATCAGCACTTTCATACTCTATATATTTAATTATGAATATAATATTCACTAACCATTTACAATAATCTTAACTGAACCTTAATCAAGATATTGTTTTAATATCCATCCCATCCTAATTACTTCAGCGACACTCCATGCCTGTGAAATTGCTCCAGCGGCTCTGTATGGAGGATCACCATCAAAAACCTCACTGATACATCCAATTCCATGTTCCGACATCTCTTCTTCAAATCCTTTATAGAGTTTTTCAATATGAGATAATCCTCCCTTGCCATGAATTTTAAGATAAGCTTCAGCATAATGACCGATCAACCAAGGCCAAACAGTACCTTGATGATACGCCTTGTCACGTGTTGCCTGATCACCATAGTAAAATCCTTTATAATGTGGATCCTCAGGAGATAAAGTTCTTAACCCCCTAGGGGTAAGTAATTGTTTTTTAATTTTATCAATTACTAGTTTTCTTATATTTTCATCAATAGCCATATAAGGCAAAGATGCAGCAAAAACCATATTCGGACGAACACTCCAATCTTTTCCTTTCTCTGATACACAATCAGCCAGATAACCTCTCTCTTCACTCCAGAATGTCTCTTTGAATACTTTTGGAAATGCTTGAGCAACAGGCTCCCATGACTCAATAAACGCTTCATCTCCAGAGAGCTTAGCAACCTCTAAACTAAACATCATGGCATTATACCATAATGCATTAATTTCAACAGGCATTCCAATTCTAGGTGTGACAGGTTTACCATCAACTACTGCATCCATCCATGTAAGTGCTTTGCCAACGATGCCCTGGGTTACTAAACCATTATCTAACATTTTAATATTATACATCGTTCCTGCCCGGAAGCCGTTCAATATCAATTTCATTTTTGCACCATACTCTTTCCAAATAGATTTTTGAGTATTTGTAAACTTGGCATATTGTTGAAGGGCCCAGAAAAACCATAAAGGAGCGTCTACTGAATTGTAAGCTGTGTTATTTCCACTTCCAATATTTGGAAATAATGGACCATTTAGCTCAGTCAACATTGTATCAATAACGTCCTTACAGGTTTTATAATCGCCTAATGCTAATGAAAGACCTGGTATAGCAATAAAGGTATCTCTCCCCCATCGTCCAAACCAAGGAAATCCAGCAATTACCTCAACTTTTTTTCCATCTCTAACAATAAATTGTTGGGCTGAATTTTTTAAACAATTTTCATAACTATCTCTTGGTACTCTCTTCTTTAGCTCTGAATTAAATGCTCGCGAAAGACCTGTCGGATTTTGTTCGCTTGTACAAGCAGAGAAATAGATACTTTCACCTTTCTTAATGTCAACTTCAAAAAAACCTGGGACAAACAAATCTTCATGCGAATGGTATCCACGCTCACGTTCTTTTAAATATGAGATATTATAATACCAATCAGGTACATGTGTGTACTGAGGTTCTTTACTAAACTGCATATATAATGGCGTATAACCAGCATAAAGCCGCATCGTTATTCCATTAGGTATCGATTCATATTTTGAATCAGCCCAAACATTTGATTTGCTTAGCTGATGATAATTTCTAAAAGCTAAAAAAGGTCTGAATAACAGTTTCGTAGGAGAATGTGCATCAAGCAAAGTATATTTGATAATGACCTGATCTTTATTTTCAACCATCATAATCTCCTTGGTCAACAAAACCCCACCCACTCTGTAGGTTTGCTTTGGTATTGGCTCAATGGTAAAATCAACCAAATATTTGTGCCCTTTTGGATTATAAACATCACCCATATACCTGTGAATACCAAGGTTAAACTCAGCATTATGCTGAATAACCGTTTCATCTAATGATGATAACAAAACATGGCTATCATTATCAATTGCCGGTTGTGGAGCAACAAGTAACCCGTGATATTTTCTAGTATTACAATTAATAATCGTTGAGCAAGAATAAGCACCTGAACGATTTGAACGCAAAAACTCTTTTCTTAAAGAGTATTCAAGGTTCACTAACTGGTTTTTGTCAAATTTAATATAATCCATTTCTTTTACTGTTTGTATAAAATATAACAAGCATTTAAGGGATAATTGTTCATTTAAAAATAGAACTTTTAACCGAATAAATATAAATATTTTTATTTTATTTCCAATTATTTTACAAAGTTACGCTTTCATGTCTGAACATCAGAATAATAAAAGTTAATAAATTAATAATTTCTTTCACTTTTCTTTATTAACATGAATATAAATATTCGAATTTCGCTCCTTATCATCGCTACAAGAGATCTTAATTTCGCCAACAGAAGGGGTGAAAAATATTTTTTCATCTGGACGCGCCTTGCAGATCATCTTATTATTAATATACCAATAGATATATGATACCCCGTTTTCTACGCTACAACTTAATAATAGTTGTTGTTGATTATCATGCATTAAATAAGTTGTATTTGCTGATGGTGAAGTAATTATGGGACCATTATTTTTCCCGATTTTAGTACAAAATGGATTATGCACCGGAATCATTTTATACGGTATATGTTCTTGATTATAAAATGAAATAATCTCAGGAGGAAGGTTTGGATATTCATTTCTTATAACACCACTTGTTGGCATACAATATCTGCAATATGATATTTTGCCTGAGAGATCTGTGAAAACCGTTTTAAGGTGTTCACAGATTTTAGATGACGACACACCAGGAATAAAATAGTCTATAACTCTATCTTTACAACTATTATTAGGTATCTGTCCGCTCATAGAACATACTAGTCTAAAATCAACGGTTTTTGGTATTGTAAGCCACTCTTTGCCATTTGTATAATCAATAGCATTAAATAATCTGAATAATAAAGGGGTTGCAAAATCAGCACCATTTAATTCAGGAATACCCTTTCCTTCAAAATTACCCAACCAAACGCCTATTGTATAATTTGCATTATAACCAATTGCCCATGCATCTCTCCGTCCATATGAAGTTCCTGTTTTCCATGCAATTCGTGGAAGATGCATACTATTTTCAACATGTTGCGGTAGATCTGGCCTTTTTAATTTGGTTAATATATCAGAAACAATAAAGGCAGCTCCATCCGAAAAAACAACAGATTGGGTGGAATCTTTATGAATCTCCTTTATCATTTTAACTTTTTTGTACAAGCCATGATTTGGAAAAGCAGAATAAAGTGATGTTAACTCTTCAAGATTAACACCGCAACCTCCTAAAATGAGAGACAATCCCATATTTTGTTGATTTTTAGAAATCCAATTAAACCCTGAATGTCCTAATGTTGCTGCAAATTCTTTTATTCCCACTTGATTTAATAATGTAACAGCTGGAATATTTAAAGAAAGTGCAAGTGCATTTTCCATGCTAACCATGCCACGAAATTTTTCATCATAATTCTCAGGTCGATAGCCTGCGTAATCAACCGGCACATCACTAAGTATCGTTTTGGGTGTTACAACTCCTTTATCAACAGCCATAGCATAAAGAAAAGGTTTTAAAGTACTTCCGGGCGAACGTATTGCCTGTACTCCATCAACTTGTCCCTGTGCATAAAAGTCATTAAAATCGACTGAACCGGAATAGCCAATTATACTTCGATCACTATTTCTAATTACAATAACTGCAGCATTTGTTATTCCCAAATGTTTTATCCCTTTAACAAAATCAAAAGATATACTCTCAATCTGATCTTGAATATTTTGATCAATATAGGTTTTCAATATGGTTTTAGCTGGGTATCTCTTTCTCAATTCAACTGAAAGATGGGGAACTTTATTAGGCGCATTATGTCGCTTCGCTTCTAAAGGTTCATTCAGCGCATCTATAAGTTGAGAATAGCTTATAATTCCAGCTTTGGCAAATTTCTTTAACCAGATATTTCTTTCATTAATTATCTGATGATTATCTATTCCTAATCGCAAATGTTGTGGATTATTCGGAATTACAACTAATGTTGCAACTTGAGCCGGACTTAATGCTTCGACCTCTTGGTCAAAATAGAAAATAGAAGCCGATTTTACACCTTCGATATTTCCACCGTATGGAACCAGATTCACATATAACTGCAGAATCTGTCGTTTTGATAAATGCCATTCTAACTGAAGCGCCCTGAAAATTTCTATAATCTTATTCGAATAAGTTCTCGCCTTAGGTTCAACCATTCTGGCTACCTGCATAGTTATTGTCGAGGCTCCTGATTTTCTCTTCTGATATTTTATATTCTGATTAATAGCTCTTATAACCGCCAAGAAATTAACACCAGGATGAAACTTAAACCAATGATCTTCTTTTTCAATAAAAGCAGCAAATAATAAAGGAGTGACTTCTCTTTCTTCTAAAGGTAATCGCCATTTATGATCTCGGGTTAGAAAAGAATGAAGCGTTATCCCTTTATTGTCTTGTACAATGGAAGAATAATTAATATTTAGTGAAAGCGGAAAAATAAAATCAAGGATTGTAAAAAATAAAAAAAGAGAAATAGCAAAGGATAGAATAATTTTCAACCATCTGGGTTGAATTTGAGAAAATCCTTTTATTCTCTCCCAAGAACTATTATTGATGGCTTTTTTTAACCAATCTGATATGTTTTTAATAATATCCTTATAATTTAACATTATTTCATTATTTCTTAATCACTCAACTTATTATTTACTAGATGTTTAAAAAATATTTAAAAATAAATTCATTTTTTGGTATTACCTTTTATTAAAATATGGATTAATAGTATGTTCAAGTAAATGATTTTTACTGAATAAAAGATTATTCGTTCTTTGATCCAGTTTTAGTATACTGGTTTTGACCAGGCAGCTCTCCCTCCCTAATTTTTCATTCCCCACTTTTACTTAGCTGCCTGGTCTTTTGTTTTATTTAATTCTTAAATAATATTCCTCATCGTTTCGTTTTGACAATTTACCAATCTCTGTAACAACTGCCCCTTCTGAATATATTACAGTATTAAATTGCTCTAATCCTTTTTCTTCTACTGCAATTAACAGTCCACCACTAGTTTGTGGATCGCAAATAATCAATTTCATCAACTCATCCATTGGTTCAATTAAATGACCATAACTTTTAAAATTCCGTCTGGTTCCTCCCGGAACACAACCCATTTGAATATACTCCTTCAATCCATTTAATAAGGGCAATGACTCAAAATCCAATTCTGCATTCAGATTGCTTCCTTTACATATCTCAAGTAAATGTCCTCCTAAACCGAATCCGGTTACATCAGTCATGGCTTTTACTCCTTCTAAAGAAGCCAATACGGCCCCCAGTTTATTCAAAGTAGTCATCCACTTTACAGCTTCTTGATAATCTTTTTGGGCTACCTTCCCTACTTTATTTGCATTTGAAATAGATCCAGTACCTAGTGGTTTTGACAAAAATAACCTACAACCAGCTGTTGCTTTACTATTTTGCTTTATATTAGCTAATGAAGCAACCCCATTAACAACCAAACCAAAAACAGGTTCCGGAATGTCAATGCTATGACCACCTGCAATGTTGATCCCAATAGAATGACAGACAGACCTTGCCCCTTCTATCACCTTTGCTGCAATTTCAGTTGATAATTTAGCCAAAGGCCAACCTAAAATTGCCAAAGCAAAAATTGGGGTTCCACCCATTGCATAAACATCACTAATGGCATTTACAGCTGCTATACGTCCAAAATCATACGGATCGTCAACAATTGGTGTAAAGAAATCGGTTGTACTGATTAAAACCTTCCCATCTCCAATATCATAAACTGCAGCATCATCCATGTTTTCATTTCCTACTAACAATTTAGGATTATGAATCGGTTTTCCTGTAAATTGATGAATTATTTTCTCCAAATCAGCTGGCGAGATTTTACATCCACATCCACCACCAGCACTAAACTGTGTTAATCGAATATCATTGTCCATATTATTGTGCATTACATTTTTGTTCCATATATTTTAATAACTCATTGGCATGTTCTTTAGCTGATATCCCAACAAGATTTATTTTATAATTGATAATAGTTTTCTTTTTGTCAAAACTAAAATCATAACGTTTGTCATAATAATCAAGTATTTTGGCGGCAAATAATGTATAGTTCTTTCCCAATATCATAGATGTCAACTCTTGAACAGCCAGATTACCTAAAGAATCAGTGAGTTTCTTTAAATCAATAATCAAACTCTCATCATCAATGCCTGCATATTCCTTAACAAGTCGATCAATTCTATACGCTATTGGAATACTAATACTGATAAAGGGTGCTTTTTTCATTGATTGAAAGAGCGTATCAGGAATCGAAATTTTACCAATTCTCTGGCTTTCATCTTCAATCCATATTTTTTTATTAAAATCAAGCTTCCCCCATATTTTCGCCAAATCGTTCTCAAACTGTTCATTTGAAGGCTGTTCAATCTGGCCGATATGGCCAAATACAGAACCCTTATGATTTGCAAGACCCTCTAGATCTAATATTTGTTCGCCTAAACACTTTAGCTCTTTCAAAACATCTGTTTTCCCAGAACCAGTTTGTCCACTTAATATTACAATATCAGCTGGTCTTGCAAATAATTCTCTAATATAGGCACGATAACTTTTATACCCACCTTCCAGAAGCTTCACATCAAAACCGCTAAATTCAAGTAACCATGCAATGGATGCACTTCGCATACCCCCCCTCCAACAATGAACTAAAACTTTTCTATTTGATGATAATGACTTCGCTTTCTTAACAAATGCTGACATTTTTGCACCGACTATATCCAAGCCGGCAAAAAGTGCAGACTCTTTACCTGATTTTGAATATAATGTACCCACCTTAGCCCTTTCTTCATCTGTAAATAATGGAAATGAATGAGCCCCCGGAATATGACCGACCCTAAACTCACTTGGCGATCTAACATCAAGTATTACAGACTGTTCACCCTCTAACAAAAACTCCTCAGTATTTAAGCGTTCAATTGACATTCCGATATTATTTTAATGTACTTCTTCAATAATCAAATCTTCATTTATGTATATAATAAATGATTTGATTTGGGTGTATCCCATTCTCTCCAAAATTGAGGCATAATTTAAAAGCTGATTGCGATAATGTTCTGATGCCTTACCTGTTTTAAAATCAATCAAAGCTGCATGACCATCACTAATAACTACCTTATCAGGTCGATAATTTTTTCCATCTGGTAACAAAATATCTGCTTCATTCTTTATAATTGCACCCTTTTTAAAAAAAAGACTAGCAATAGGATGGTCAAGTAATTTTGAGGTAAGACTTTTTAGATTTTCAGTGTCAGATTCTTTACATAATCCTTCAGAAACCATTCGTGAAATTGCATAAGGTACATCCTCTTCTGTTTTTATAAAAGATAACAATCGGTGCATCATTTGTCCATATACTTGATGTCCGTCAGGATCACTGGTTTCCCATTTATCAGGAGACCTTCTACTTAAAAGTATCCGGTTATGCCATTCATTAGAAATCAAATCTCCCGACTCTTTCTGCACTTTATCTTTTCGTATTTTCAGTTTTCTATCAGTTAAAGGAGCTCCAAACAAAAATTCTGATTCCTCTTTATCCCACATCTCTTTACTTGCTAAAAAACGCGTATATAGGCCATGAATGGATGTTATTTTCGACTCCTTCAATGTTTTATCATCTCTCTCACTAATCACATATAAACGCTCCTCAGGACGGGTCATTACAACATATAGTATATTGACCAGATCTAGAATCTTTTGATTCATTTCACGCTCATAAACAAAGCCAAAGTCAGTTCCTTTTAACGATTCATTTAATGGAACCAAGGCAGCAGGCAGTTCCGGAAGATTTGGATCGTTTAACGAAATCCATTGTAAATCTTTTATTAACCTGATTTTTTGATTCGCATAAGGAAAAATAACTACAGGAAATTGTAGTCCCTTCGATTTATGAATGGTCATAATTCTAACTGCATCAATGCCTTCAGATACAATTAAAGACAACGAACCTTTTTTATCATCCCACCAATCAGAAAAATCTACCGGACTATTTTCCTTTTTAGCATTACTGAATTTAAGAACCGCATCCATGAAAAAGTGCAGAAACGGATCATTCTGTTCATTTAATTTAAAAGTACGAATAACCTCTTCCGTTAAATCGATCAGATGTAGTTTATTAAATAGCGACAGTTTAACAGAAAAACCAAGCGTCTCAAATATATTCAAAACGATCTTTTGAAGTTCTCCCGATTTTTTAGATTTCCCTGATATTTTTGATAACACCAATTGTATAGAAGCTTCTCCTTCTGCTCCTCGTTGTTTCAATAAACTAATAATTAATGATGTACCTAGTATATGATCATCCGGATTTTGTATCCACCGAATAAAATTAACAATAAAACAAATATTGTTTGATGACGCTAAGAGTAATGACTCTGATGAAATAACAGGAATATTATTGATAAGAAGTTGATTTGCAATGATCGAAGCAGATTTATTAGACCTAAACAATAACGCAATATCCCTATATTGGTAATTATGAGCTTTTAAGTCATTAATAATCTCAATAATCTTATTTAGATTTAGCTCATCTTCGGTCAATTCAGAATCTTTCTTATCATAGAACGAAAATTGGACACCACCTCCAGATTTATTGGGATCAGCTTCTTGAGACACACCTTCATATACGCCTTTTACTTCATCAGGCATTTGGGTTGCGATCCACTCAAAAAATTCGTTATTGAAGTTTACAATTTCAATAAATGATCTGTAATTTCGATTTAGATTTTCCGAATGATAATTCCTTTTCAAACTTTGTTCGCGTTGTGCAATAATCGGCGATCTTTCAGGATTTGAAACTGACGGGAGCTGCACAAATTGCATCACTTCTCCACCTCTCCATCTGTAAATAGACTGTTTTCCATCACCCACAACTAAATTAAAATATCCACTACCTAACGAGTTGTCGACCAAGGGTAGTATATTTTGCCATTGCATCACCGAAGTATCCTGAAACTCATCAATCAAATAATGATGAAATCTTTCTCCCAGTCGTTCATAAACAAATGGTGTGGGTTCCTTCAACACCACTTCAGCTATCCTTTTATTAAACTCAGCTAGAGGAACAATATTTTCCTTCTGCAATATAGTTCTTAATGATACATCAATTTCATGTATTACAGCAACTTGATAAATTGTTTTTATCAAAAGTCCATATAAAACATAGTTTTTATTCTCTTCCTGATAAATTTTCTGAAGCTGCTCATATTGTCTGGTTATGAGTGACCATAATTCATCAATAGCCGCTTTATCACTTACATCTGCACTCCCTGAATATCTTTTATTTTCTTTAAAAACTTTTTCGCAATAACTGTTTGGGGCTAGCTTGTCAAGTTTTCCGTCCGCAAGATTTGAGAAATATCCCGGCAAACCACTTCCCCCCTGAAAGAAGGCTTTTTGAGGTATGTTTTTAACTTTTATAGCAGAATCAGCAATCGAAGCAATCTCTTTTATCAGCTTTTTAATCTGTGCCAGATAATTGTTAATCTTAGCGATGATCAAAATAAAATCTTTTTTTGTCAATATTTTTAATTGCTCAATATATTTCTGATCATTTTCTTTCATCAACGATCGTGAAATAGTATAAAGATCTTGCTCTATCTGCCAACTCTTCTCCTCATCCGTTTTTTGTTCAATAAATCCAATGAGTAAGTTTGTTAAATCTTTGTCACTTCCAGCAGTCGAAAGCAATAAATCGACAGCTTTATTTAACAATTGATCTGTATCCAGGTCTACTTCAAAATTTACAGGAAGCTGTAAATCGTGAGCAAAACTCCGTACAACTCTGTGCATAAAACTATCAATCGTACTCAGGTTAAAATTACCATATTCATGCAATATGAGTGTCAATGCTTTCTCTGCATTTTTTTGAATCATGGACAATCCCATTCCCAATTCAGTAGAAAGTAGGTTCATCAAGCCATTATCAAGAACAGGAGAATCAGGTCGCCATGCAGATATTTGCTGCAATTGACCCAATACTCTTTCCTTCATTTCATTTGCAGCCTTATTCGTAAAGGTAATGGCCAAAATATGTCTATATTGTTCTGGTTGCCTGATTATCAGGCTAAGATATATTTTTACAAGGGTATATGTTTTTCCGGAACCAGCCGACGATTTATAAACAGTAAAGCTCATTAGGCTAAATTTATTGAGCTATGAAATTACACTTTCTATTGGTACATTATAAAAAAAATCCCCTTAAAAGGGGATTTTTATCATCATAACTACGAGTACGCACGCAAACACAAACACTTAGCAGATGTATTTTATATAATTTGAAATCTTTTTCAAAGAAAAGATCATTTATCTCTTTTTATATAAGACAGTTAAAACGCTCTTTGGTTACATTAGCGTATGTTAATTAGCGTTAAAAAAAAGTTAAAAAAATTAGAAATCGTTATAACGTGCCAAATAATTATATAACACATAGTTATACAGCACGTTATACACATCAGCAAAAAGTGGTTTACAGCTCCTAATTAATATAGAAGATCATTTTAAATGATATACTACCTTTGCAAACAAAAATTGCTAAGAAAGCTATTGAATCACCTTCATTTTTTTCTTCTGTTTTCTAAATAAATCGCCGAAATGATCAAATTCCTTTCGATAGAAAAGGCCTACACCTTGTTTATAAGGGGCATATATATCAATGATATCCCTATTGTTCGATTTATTATAAAACCTTAGCTTAAAACGCCCATCTGGAGTTAATCGTACCTCAATGTTTACATCTCCAACCAAATTACTCGAACGCTGCTGAATATTTGGATTGTTTGATGAAACACCTAAGTTACCGTCAATCTTCACTCTATTATTAAACAACTGAGTAGAAAGCATTACTTCCACCTCCTGCGATGTTAGATTATCTCCAGGACGATAATTTACACCAATATCAAAGTCTTTACTAATCTGAGATAAAGTATTGTTTAATTGATTTGTGAACATTGCATAAGGTGAAGCACCCAATGATGAAGCCAGGCTTGTTGTTTCGTTATACAAACTGAAACTCCCTACCACCAAAAGAGAGATCATTTGTTGGTTCATTTCAACTTCATTCGTAGTATCTATCGTACTAAATACTAATCGTTTTATACTTTCCTCTGCATCAGGTAAGCTTATCGAAAATTTAATACTTGGTTTGAAAAGATTGTCTTTCAATGAAATAATACAATCGACGGGAATTCTTTGACTCGACTGAGCAGCAGTTAAGGTAGAATTCGGAAGAGAACTTAGCGGCACCTTGATTTGGTTAATGGCTCTTAAATTTATTGAAGCATCATAAGGGCTTCCGGTCCACCTAATATAACTTTCATCTGTTATTTTAAATGTTCTCGACATCCCGTATTTCGCCATTGTAAATTGAAAAGTACCGGCTGAGATATGATAGTCGCCCAACATTGAGAACTCTCCCGTATTATTCAATCCCAGGTTCATATTTCCATTACCCTTAACCTTAATATTCCCCATTTCATAAGGCAGAAATAATTGAATTGCAGCAGCATCCGTTACATCTAAATTTAAATTCATACTCAAACCCGAATAGGTTACCGGAGCGAGATCTTTTAATAGTTGAGTGGAATCAGATTTATTAACAAATGAAATAAAGTCATTATCTGATACTGTCCCAGGATTATTTAAAGGAATAAATATATTTGTCCCTGCATCAGTACTCGCTTTAATAGAAAAATTCAAATTACTTGCAGGACCATAAATTTTGACTTTCCCGGTTGCTATAGCTGTACCATAATACATTTCATCATATGAATACCCCTTATTGAATCCGGTAAGTTTATTTGCATCAACATTAAGATCTACAAACCAATTAGCAAATGCTTTATGTCTTACTTCTCCATTTAGTATTCCTGTTTTACCAAGCGTGTCTTTTATCGTAATATTCGAAAACTTAAAGACATCCTTATCTATCGTAACTTTATCATCAAAGGAATACCGGGTGTTCAGATAATTTATTTTTAATGAGGTATTCTTACAAAAAACAACTCCTTTTAGATATGGATAATTAGTGTCGCCAAGTAATTCAACATTACCTGTAGCTTTTCCATTAAAACTAGAGGTGAAGCTACTTAAGAAAGGACTTAATACATGAAGATTCAGGTTATTCAATGCCACCTTTAAGTCAAAATTATCCTTATCCTGATACGGATGAAAAGTACCGGTACAACTAAGCGGTTCTCCCGCCCCCGGATTTGAGCGATCTACGACATGCATATCTATCAAAAAGGCTTTTTCAATATCGTTCCATGATGATATAATTGCTGCATCACCCAGTTTGTCTTTATTATACTTTAAGCCCAATATATTCAGGTTCGCAAAAAGATTTGGAGAATTATAGACATCGGTCAAACTAACAGTGCCATCTGCCACACCGTCAATATCTACACCATCAACGTTTAAAAATTTATCGAATGATGAAATGTCAAATTGTTGAAAGATTATATTTAATTTCTGAGAAGGGTCTTTTGAGATGGTTCCTTGCAATAGTAATCTTTCATGTTTTCCAGTAAATGCTAAATTCTCTATTGAGACATTTGTTGAATCAATAGAGATGGCATTAGATGGATGGATTGTCCAAACCGAATCATTTACCATCAATGAGCCTTTTGAAATACCTAGATTTAAACGGGTAGGCGATCTAAAAGCCGCATATCCATTGATATCTCCTTTATTATGATCAACCGCTCCTACATCATTCCATCTTAACCTATATTTTATACTATCACCCGCTATGGTAGCCAGCATACTAACACTATCAAGCCCAAACGATTGAGAATCACCTTTTTTATTTTCCTTAAAAACTACTTTAGATGCTCCTGTATTGAGATAAAGTCGATTATCGGAAGTATGGCTGTTTAGATAAAAATCGTGATAATGAATACCATTATAGACTATTGACTTAGAATCTACATTGACAACAAGCGCTCTAAGAGGCACAGAAAAGGAGCCTTTGATAATAGAATTTGTTGTCAATTTCAAGTTAGGAACAAAAATTGAAGTGAGTCGTTCCGGATCTTTAATGGTAAAATAATAAAAAAAGTCTTGAGGAAATTGATCTTTGGGATTAACAGCTCTAAATATCCTAAATGAAGGAAGATATTTATTTAGAATCAAATTTAATGAACTATAAAATCGTTGAAAGGAATACATTCCTGTTAAATCGCCATCCAAATAGTCAGAACGCAAAAGCACCTGCTTATCACCTGATTTAAGTGCTTTGGTTTGTAAGATAAAACTATTCAGAGGAAGCATTTTCCCTTTTTCAATATATAATGTACTGTCAAATTCAAGTTTACCCAAAAGATTATCAATATTACTACCCTGAAAGTTTAGATTCATATGGGCTGAGAGTGTAGCCGAAGTATCTCTATCAATCAAATTTAGCTTAGATAATTTGGCATTTCGTAACCAGGCAGTAAAGTCGAATACTGGCAATTTATCATGCAAATCAACTTTACCATCAAAATCCAGGTTAATTAAATCATCTCGTACTTTTACCAATCCTGTAAAGGCTTTTTTATTAAAGCCTCCTTTTAAATCTATATGGGCAATCTTGTTTCCTTTAAACTCCAATGAATCTATAGTTCCGGTAAGATTGGCATCTAAATTTTTAAGATCAATACCTCTCCCTTCGATCTGAAGATTCATGTTTAGTTTCCCAAGATACTGCTGTACAGAACCAATCTTTCCAATATTTATTTTTTGTCCCTCCAGTTTACCTTTATAAGTTATATAGATAGGCGACTTATTTCGTTTTACAGATAAATCTGTTGAAAAGTTTCCAACACTTGTTTTGAAATCAGCATATGAAACAAAGTCATTATAAAACCCGGTGAAAAATCCCTTAATCGAAACATTACCAAAGTTATCATAATCAGAAGTAATAGGCAGTTGTACACCTTCTGGTAATTTGATTCTGTGTAGATCATTCATAGAAGTTTTCAACTCTCTAATCGACAAGTGAACAAAGGTTTCCTGGATGTTGGGCAATCCAGTCATGGTAATATTTCCATCAAAATGAGTATTATTCCCATATTTAAAAGTGAAATCTTTTGCTCTCAAATTATTTACCTTTCCACTAATTTCTCCTTCAATATCTAATAGATCAACCATCTTCTTCAAATCAGGTGCGAAAAAGGCAATATCTTCCATTTGTAGTTTAGATGGTCTAATTTGTGAATGAATGTTTATACTGTCAATAAAGTTACTATAGGCATCAAAATTTCGATAATCAAATCGTAGGTCCATGTTAAGATTAGAACGATTTGTTACAATATGAAGATCTTTTGTTACTAAGAACTTAGATGATAATTTCACTTTCGCTTTAAACTCTTTTAGATCAAACCCACAATGTTCTTTTGCAGATAACATTTTAACATCACCGAACAGGGTGTCTTTAACTGTTTTTAAGCCACTTATATTTAAATTTACATCTTTGATTCTAAGATTACTATAACATATTCCATTCGAAATAGTATCGCTGTTTTGGTCTTGTAAAAG
>Ga0224522_1000256_pt1 | contig 22495 bp, 20 predicted proteins | sample CFST25metaG_FD_182733 | JGI IMG/M metagenome (GOLD analysis project Ga0224522, IMG submission 182733) | Peat soil microbial communities from Stordalen Mire, Sweden - C.F.S.T25 | ecosystem: Environmental > Terrestrial > Soil > Wetlands > Peat | place: Sweden: Norrbotten County, Stordalen Mire...
ATACCCCCCGGGTTGTCATTAATAAACAGGTTCTCGCAGAGATCCTTAATTACCTCCTACAGGTGGCGGTTAAAAGCACGATTTATTGCAATAAATTTGGATTTTCCGGGTATTTTTTCGATAACCCTATCTTGCAAAAAAAAATTTGAGGATATCGAAAACTCAAGAAGGGGACACAGGTTGCCGTATGAAGAAGATTACCCCCCACAGCTTGCCATTTTTACACTATAATTTATGTTATACCCCACACGGGTTGACGTATTAATCCATTAACTCGCATAGTCAAGATTGAAACCTTACGGAAGCGGGGCTGTAAACATCGTTTCGATGTAAGAGTATTAATCTATAAACTCGCATAGTCGAGATTGAAACTCCAATTCGACAACCCAGTTCTGATCGCCACCAATTCCGTATTAATCCATTAACTCGCATAATCGAGATTGAAACATTTCGATACCATCAGGACCAGTCCAAGTTGCCGTATCAGAGTATTAATCCATTAACTCGCATAGTCAGCGAGCTTTGCTACCCAGCGAAATCGCGAAGCGAATGAGCAGGGTTACAATATAATTAAGGTGTATCCTTACTTGTATAGTCGAGATTGAAACTCACCGGAACTTAATACCATATGGGGCGGGACTTCGGGTATTAATTCCTTAACTCCCATAGGCGAGATATTATTGCCAAGAAAGAAAACTATACAAATCTTTTGGCCACGACTTTTTTCAAATTATTCATACTACACTTATAATCAAGGCTAAACCATTACCATTGAAAATACTTAAAATCTCTAAATTTCTATCAGGAGCGAATAATCATGGTTTACCATTTTAAGAGCTATAGATTTAAAGAAATATATACAAACATTGAGAAAGCTGATTTTGATGTCAATTTAATTTCCTCTTGGGATGGAGAATTACCCTGGTTATCAATAAATGAATATGATGAAAAATCTTTTTTGCACATCAGAGATATCAAAGAGAAAATTGAAAAAGAAGGGATGATACATAACTGTGCTATTTTGCTTCACGACGGACTTTCTGTTTTTTATTTTTATCCATTAAAAGGATGCGGAATATTAAACCTTCCACAAGGAACCGGTAAGGATATTATTGTGAATTTAAACAACGAAATTATTGATAGGAATTATTTAGCGTGGGTAATTTTAGGTATTGGGAAAAAACAATGTAAAGGTTTGCCCAAAGAAATGTTTAATATTAATTTTAATGCCAATACACTTATTCCAATTCCAATTGATGATTCAGGAACCCCTAGTCTCCCGGATCAACGAGAAATTGCTGCTAACCTGTCAGAGCAAAACAAAGCGATTATTAATGAATATTGTTTGAATGCCACTAAGGAACGAATTAAGGAATTAGTAATAGAAAGAGATATCCTGATTTCTGAAATTTCGGTAGAATAATAATTTGTTACCAACCCAGCCTAATTAGCGACCTTTGCTACCCAGTTAGGTCGCGAATCGAACAAGCAGAGCTACAACTACGTCCCCACTCGTATAGTCGAGATTGAAACCCAAATGATGATCTTGTTCCATCATTGGATATGAAAAGTATTAATTCCTTACCTCGCTAGTTAGCGGTCTTCGCTACCATGCAAAATCGCGAAGCGAATGAGCAGGGCTACGATATAATCAAGGTATACTGCCATTCGCATAGTCGAGATTCAAACAAGCCACAAGCTTCCGCCGAAGTCCGAATCACTATTAGTGATATCAATCCGTTAACTCGCATAGTCGAGATTGAAACTTTGAGAAGTTGGAATTCCGTTATGTGCCATTGACCGTATTAACCACTTAACTCACATTTCGAGATTGAATCAAAGGCCTAAAGCTTAGGAAACCTGAGCTCTTCCTAAATAGGGAAAATATAATTATTAATCTCCCCCTGAAGATAACCTATGACCAACCCCAGAACCAGGTCTTCAATATCCCTAATAGTATGAAAATCAAATTCGATTTAATCATTCCGCCCACTGTAACGGTAAAGTCTTCACCAAAAATAACATTTTCCCAAAAATCGAATTGATCTTAATGGCTATACTCACTAAAACAGCTCAACCCACCATACTCCAACCTATTACCCATTCCCGCGGGAATAAATCAGCGTAGGCGGGTCTTCACATTCGCAAGTTTATTACTGGGGTTCTGCTTGTCTCATTAATCTTATTAATAAAATGAACCCGCCCGCCTAACGTTTCCAGTTATATAAATTATAGGATACGACAACACCAATGGTTAACATAACTAAGGAACTTACCAAAAAGGTAAAGGGAAAAAATCTATAGCAGTCGGGTCGGGAGATGACAATGATATCGTTATCAAAAGTGAGTGTACGAGCCTCAATCAATTCTTGACAATTGACAAATTTGGAGAAAGCTATAAGCTTGTATTTGGAATCAAAATATAAATAAAACAGAGGGATATGGATAAAACTATCCCATTTGAGATCGGATGGAGACCGAACACAAGATCAGCAACTTGATATAAGATTTTTATGATGACACTAATAAATAAACCTGGAGGGACCAAATGCAACCGACGATCAATTGTAAACCAACCCTCTTCCTTTTTCTCGGGACAACCGCAGGACAGATCGGTTGGCGTGTAAAGAAAATGTTCAAAGAAGCTTATGGCATTGATATTCCAGTCCATAAATTTCTATGGTTTGATACGAATCAATCGCTAAATATAGAACAAAAAGAATGGTTCACTGATGACGAAAAAGTCTTCTTAAGGGGAGATTTCTTTAAATTGACCACCATAGTAAAAAACCTTGATATGTTCCCTCAGATCAAGGATTGGTGGCCTAGAAATATCAACCCGGGTAAATTAGGGCCTTCAGAAGGGTCTCGATTGACTGGACGTTTGCTTTTGTTCCACTTGTTAATCGATCAGCAAAGTAAAGGCAGCATTAAGTCAAGGCTTACTGATGCATGCAATTCGATCAACAGCATAGCGGAGCAAGCCAAAGTACACACTTTATCCAATGAAAGTTTCAGATTTGATGTAGCCGATGGGACTGATGTGGTCATGGTTTTTTCTCCATGTGGTGGAACTGGCAGCGCAATTTCTTTTGATCTGGCATATTTATGCCGTGATCTCCTACCAGGAGCTACCATTTACACTTATGAACCTCTCCCAGAAGTTGTGGATGCTGGCATGAAAGGTGGGCTCGAACTTCAGAAATCTAAATCTCGTGCAAATGTCTACGCATGGTTCAAAGAGGATAATTACCTTGCAGAGGAAATTTATTGGAAAGTCCGTTACCAATCCATGCCTGATTATATTGAAAAAGCCACTCAACCTTTCGATTTTCGATTTTTGGTGGATATCAAAAACCAGTCCGGGAAACGACTTTCAACCCAGGAAGAGGTTTTCGAGACCATTGCGAAATCAATATTTATTAAAAGCGAAACTGACTTACGCTCTATGCTCGATCATATGCGGTGGAGTCCTTCTGTTCTTGATACTTATTTTCCTGAAAATCATGGACGATTGAGGATGTACAGTTCACTCGTTGTCACAAGTCTTGTTTTCCCTAAAGATCGGGTGATCAATTATTGTACACACAGGTTTTCCAATATCCTTATTGACCTTGGGTTGCTAGCGACCCCCTCAGAATCTGAGACCAACGCGGCCACTTCGAATTTATTAACTGCTCTGAACCTGCGGGATAATCAACTTATCGATTTACTGAAAAAGGATTCTTCCATTCCGCTCGAATATTGCCAGATGATCAACCATACCGCGGATATTGCCGAAGCCATCGAATTGTTCTCTACCCAAAAAGCCAAAGCGGATGCTATTTTTGAAGAAAAAATTTATCAATTGGATAAGGTTTTTATTGATTTCAAAGAAAAAACTAAAGCTAACATCGAACAGAGCGTAGTCAATCTCGCCTGTAACTCTGGTCTAACCCGTGCAGTCAGTGTATTAGAACTTCTTCAAAAAAGTGAGGATGATCTTTCTTTAATACATTTTCAGAACACTATCCAGGGAAATATTGGGGAATTACCCGATTCCCAACAGCTTGAAAAAGCATTTAAAGTTGCTTTGAAAAATCTAGTTAAGTTGCAGGACGGGAATGATGATGGCTTAACCGATTTTTTTTCAGGTCAAAAAGCTTGGAATCACATATTGACTCAAATTAAGAACGCTTGTTTCATGTCATTGGAAGAACTTTACAAGCAAAAGATGTTACGCTGTGTCATTCAGAAGGCAATCGATGTGTATACAGAATTAATCTCCTTTACTTCAGACCTATTGAAGAAAATGGAGCAGATAATCGCAGAAACCAAAGATATATCCACGAGAAATGCAACAGAACTGAAATCTCTTTTAGAGACAACCAAACAGAAAAAAGATGATAATTTTCACATCACCCGTGAAATCGAAGTGGACCTTGAACGATACTACCAGGGTTGTTTGAAAAATAAGCTTGATCCTTCAGCCATTGTTAGTTCCATTATTCCCGAATTTGCCCAAAGTGAAATAAAAATCTTTTATGAATGGATGCTAAAGGATCTGGAAAAAGCGCTTACTTCCTATGGAAATCAGTACTTCAGTTCTATAATGGCAAATATAACCGCACTTGAGGCTCTTAAATGGCTCGCTGACTCCAGGGGAGAGAACCCTAATAAGATGATCCAAGCTGAAATTGACGATTTATTAAAATATTGCCGTCCACTGATCAAGATTGAGAAGGGTATGGGTCTTGATAATTTTACGGAATCCAACATCATTTCCATCAGCGCTTCACCCGAAGAACTAGATTCCTTCCCTGTCAAATATAGAAATAATTTACATTACAATTTTATAGATACGGGGTTCCGTGAAAGGATCGATATTCTCAAGGAAATTCACGGTATACCTGCTTATGCAATTGAGGGCATGAGTTCATACAAAGTATTTTATAACAACTGGTTAAACTCTTATAAAAGTAAGCAGGATCCTCTTCATGTCCTTCCAGATATGGATTTGGCTCCAGATATTTTTCCGGAGGATGACAAGGAAGTTTGGACCCGTGAAATTTTCCTTAAGGGATTGGTCTTTGATTGTATTGTGGATGTCAATAATAATTACTACTATGATCCAGATATGCTGATCACAATTCAACATGTTATCCCTCCTTCCTATCAATATCTTGGAAAGGGATGGGATAATGCGATCAATTCCATTATTCGTAAACCCGATTGGTTAGATAAGCTTGAAGTAAAATTCCAGGATGAAACCATTAAGCAAGGAAAAGATAATATTATCCAATTAATTCAAGTTCGGATTGACCGGGCCTATGAAACAATGCGGTCGATAAATTCTCCGAATTCGAAAACTGTCTTGCAGTTAAATGGAGCGATCGATTTTTGGAAAAATTGGCAGATCACTCTTTATTAACTCTGTAGCTTTGCGTTTCCTATCTCCGGAGCAAGGTCATGAGAAATTACGGGAATGCAAGATCTACAACCACATTAAATCTTATGAACGCAACATTCCTAAGAAATCGGAGTTCAAGGGGCGAATAATGGGTTTTTACACCCCCACTTGCAGATTCGAGATTGAAAAACAAAAGAAATCAAATTTTTTATAAAGATTTGACCATTGTATTGCTTCTTTGTTTTTAGAGTGAAAAAAACTGAGATTACTGAACCAAAAATATTGGCAGATTAAACCAACGAAAACATTATTGTGGGATGAATTATTTTTGCGATATACCCCCGGGGTTATCATTAATAAACAGGTTATCGCAGGAATCCTTAATTACCCCCTACAGGTGGCGGTTAAAAGCACGATTTATTGCAATAAATTTGGATTTGACGGGTATTATTTCGATTACCCTATCTTGCAATAAGAATTTTTGAGGATATCAAAAACTCAAGAAGAGGCTACAGGTTGCCGTCTGAAGAAGATTACCCCCACAGCTTGCCATATTTACACTATAATTTATGTTATATCCCCTTGAGGTTGCTGTATTAATCCATTAACTCGCATAGTCGAGATTGAAACCGTAGGCAATCTGTTTCAGAAGTCAACGAAGATTATCCTCTCCCAAATAATTGATGAAGCAAATCATAATCTTTAAAAGGTAAGTTCCAAATCAAATTTTTAACCGGCAATGTATCAAACAAGGAGGGTTTATGCTTAATTCGTTATTACAAGATGCAAAAGACTGGCTTTACGCACTTCCTATTATCGCTGTTTTATTTTTTATCGGAACTACTGGAGTATGGTTGCGCAGAGCAATAGAATCATTAAAATACCTAAAAAAGTTCAAGCAAGAAAGTTTGCAAAAAGGCTTAACTATAAATAATGCCTGGATTGATTTAAATAATAAATTCAATCGAAGAATATGGATCATAATTTTTTGCTGGTTGATTGTATTTGGCATTATTTTCTTTTTCTTACCCCAATACTTTATAATTTCATTAGTTGTAGGGGTTGTTCTTATTGGATTTGGTTTTTTTGGTATTCGGGTTGTTCCAGAAGGATTCGATGACATTGATGGATAAATAATCTATATTAACTTTTTTTGATAATCTATCTCGAATCCTTTATCAGCAAAGGTTATTTAACTGCTTTTTGAAAAAATGAATTATCTTATTCCGTATGAAGATCAGAAAGTCAACTTACAATATCTCTCGCAAAGTTAAGATTTAAGGTTGGTAAGTTATATAAACGTTCTTTTTGGTTTTCCACGCCATTAATATTTTCACATGCAAAGAAATTTATTGTTGAACCCAGGTCATCAATCAAATAAACATAATCACAACAATATTAATTTTGAACTCAAATCAGGATAGGATGGCGTGAATGGATGTTCAAACTGCCGATAAAATTAAAGGGATTATATTTGGCCAAGCGATAGGGGATGCGTTAGGCCTTGGCACTGAATTTCTTACAAAAGAACAAATTAAACGATACTATCCAAATGGATTAACTAATTACGCTCAAATTCGCCAAGATAATCACCGCCAAAGGTGGAAAGTAGGAGATTGGACGGATGACACGGATCAAATGTTATGTATCCTGGATAGTATTTTGATTAATAACAAAATTGAAATAACTGATATCGCGAAACGAATCTATGATTGGTCAATGAAAGGTGGTATGGGCATTGGTCAGACTGTTAAAGCTGTTATCACCTCACCTCAGTTTTTAACATTCCCTCATTTAACTGCTGGACAAGTATGGCTTTCAACCGGAAAACAAAATGCATCGAACGGGGCAATTATGAGAACATCTATTCTGGGGGTGTGGAAATGCCAGGAACCAGAAACTGTAAGAAAGAACGCAGAAGATGTCTGCAAAATCACTCATTTTGATCCACGCTGTGTTGCTTCTTGTATATGTATTACATCGATCATATGTAATATTCTACTCGGAGAAACAAATTCTTCTGCTTTGTTCAAGCAAAGCAGGAAATTATGCCTAACATACGACATTCGTACCGCTGATTACTTTGAAAGGGCTGAACAATCCAATATTAATTTGCTGCAACTTGATGAAAATGGAAAAATCGGATACACATTAAAAGCTATGGGAGCTGGATTATGGTGTCTCCTTCACTCAACGAATTTTTCAGAAGGAATACTCTCTGTGATTCATGAAGGGGGCGACGCAGATTCTAATGCGGCTGTAGCCGGTTCAATCCTGGGTGCTAAATTTGGATTCTCTGCGATTCCAGTGGAATGGATAGATGGGTTAATCTATAAGAAAGAATTGGAAGAACGAGTAGAAAAATTATTAAGCATTATTTGACTAAATAATATTTACGTAGATCCTTTCTTAGGAAATTTAAATTAATACAATACTTCTCAGGTTTTAAACTGATTCACTGTAATTAAAGGACATATGGAAACTTACCCTTCAATTTATTATTGCGGAATTAATGAGGTTCAGAAAATAATAAACCCTTCTTTTACCTACCTGATCTCAATTTATTCCATTGAGGATATACTTGTTTGCCCAGGATGGATTCAACCCGCTAATCATCTCGAACTATATTTTGAGGATATTGTCGATCCTTTTCTAGCTTATGGTCAGTACTATGCACCATCAAAGAAGGATATTGAGAAATTGCTTGGTTTTGGCCGTAAAATTCTAACAGAGCAAGATCAACATTTAAAACCTATTAAAACATTAATCCATTGTTCTGCAGGGAGGTCGCGTTCAGCTGCAGCCAGTTTCGTTTTATTATGTGATTGGTATGGTCAAGGACAAGAAAAAAGAGCTGCCAGTGAAATAAAAACAATGAATCCACTCTGCCATCCGAATACATACATGGTCAAACTCGCGGATGAAATAATGAATCGCAATGGAAAATTAATTCAAGAAGTTAACGGGTTCAATTAGTCGGTCTGCATGCTTAGTTTATTTGAGTTTGGATTACGCTACGTCAATATTTTGTTCCCAAATTAATAATATTGAAGAAAATGGATCAGATAGTCGCAGAAACTAAAGAAATAACCACGAAAATTACGGCATAACTGAAATCTCTTTTAGAGACAAGCAAACTGAAAAAGATGATAATTTCATATCACCCATGAAACCGAAGTGGACCTGGGACATTATTACCAGGGCAGCATGGCGACAAACTTGATCCTTAATCTATCGTCAGTTTCATTATTCCAACGAGTGTCCTAAGAGAAATTAATTTTTTACGGATGGGTACAAAAGGAACCGGAAAAGCGCTCACTACTTATGGAAATCACTTCTTCCGTTCAATATTGGCAGATAAAACAAACGAAAACATTATTGTGGGATGAATTATTTTTGCGATATACCCCCCGGGTTGTCATTAATAAACAGGTTCTCGCAGAGATCCTTAATTACCTCCTACAGGTGGCGGTTAAAAGCACGATTTATTGCAATAAATTTGGATTTTCCGGGTATTTTTTCGATAACCCAATCTTGCAAGAAAAAATTTTGAGGATATCGAAAACTCAAGAAGGGGCCACAGGTTGCCGTATGAAGAAGATTACCCCCCACAGCTTGCCATTTTTACACTATAATTTATGTTATACCCCCCAGGGGTTGCCGTATCAATCCATTAACTCACATAGTCGAGATTGAAACAAAATATGGAACTGGCTCGTTAAACTCGTCGAGCTCGTGTATTAATCCATTAACTCGCATAGTCGAGATTTATACCTTCCGTTTTTCCTCTCCGGATTTTGCGTGTGCTCGTATTAATAATTTATGGCACTTAATATAGCTAGAATATCGATAGTTTCCTTATCTGGGGATATTAGAAAATTAAGGATGCTATAATTTAATTCAGAGTGACAGTTCCAAAGTGAGAAATAAAACCATGTTGACATTGGGTAATCCAGGGGACTCACTTCAATAATTGCTTTAAAATTAGTACAATTATTAATCACCCTTATTGATAATGGAGATAAAATTTGCCATCAGTTGATATCACTTGGTTAGGAAAATGTACTGATCGTCTGGTTCAAGAAAATCTAGTTGCCAAGATTTGCGAATTCAGCGAGATTTCTGGCCGGTTTTACCGGGAATTTTATCATGAGGAACCCAAACAGAAGATTTATGAAGATCTTGTGATTGATGATAAGACACCTATAGCCAGGTACTTATTTATGGGTGAATCTGTGTCAAAGAATATCCATGAATTGGATTCGCGTGACTATTTGGGGAATGATATTAGTCTTTACGGGGTAGAATTCACATTATTTGATCCCAGAGTTAATAGAGCAGAATCTTCGGTGATGAGTTTCGTTTTTATACGATCTAGCAATGAATACCTAGATGGTCGCATGGTAAGTATTGTTCCTTTAGATACAATTGGCCCTATCAACAATTATTGTCCGTTCCGCCTCAGTATTCCAAGTTTGGACGTACGTTATTATCTTGATCATTGGATTAATGAATTTTTAAGTTGGGTGAAACGTTTTTACATATCGAATCTTCATTTTTGTGATCCTGATGGTTTTTTTGGATATAACGAATATAAAAATGTTCCTTTGGGAGATTCCAAAACAAAGGATGAAATATTCCAAAAAATATGCCACTCATTCGAAGAAGAAGCGACAGACTTTAGTACAGATATTCTGGAGGAAAAGCGACTTAATGCCAACGATGGTTCAGAAAAAAGCATAAAGGTTAAATAACCTGTCTAGATGAAATATTCCTGATAGAAATAGATCAAAACGGTACATTCAAAAACGAATGCACCTTGTTTTTGGTTAAATTGTCATTTTTAATCTAAAAATCATGTGTATTGGTCAAACTTAAATTTAAATGGTTCTAAACCCGGCATACCGATGATCGCTTCGCCAATGCCAAGATTGGTTATCTCCCAATCCTCCACGACATTTGCATCACGTAGTTGTTCAACAATCCCCCGCGATTGCACCGAGGCCATATACACCTCTTTTTTACGATTCTTTCCGAACATTTGCTGGATATAGTTTCGTGTTGTGGCATCATTCACACGAAATGCAAAAGTAGTAAGAAATCCAGATAGGATGTTCCGAGCCTGCGCTTCACCGTATGAATCAAAGACCTGGTCGATGTTTTGCACGCCGATGATGAACTTAGCGCCTAGACTACGGCCAAAATTAACACCATCATCAATATGTTCAAGGTTGGGAAGAAGCCGAAACTCATCGATGACAAACCAGACATTTCCATCACTTTTCTTTCTGCTCAAAGCTTCCTTGATCGCCATATCCATCAGCAAGCTATAGATAGGAGTAAGCATCCCTCCGATGCCAAGATCATATTCCACGAAAATTATTCTGCCACCTTTATTGCGGATTGCATTCCTGACAGAGAGAGTGCCCTCTTTTCGGAAATTTCCAACAAAGATTTCACGCATCAGTTGTTGGAATTCAGAAATCACCCCCTGTGTTTGAGAAGAGTGATCATCCGAGATGTAACTAGAGATCGCCTTGAGATCGTTGTGGGTTTGCAGCAAGGCACGAATATCGGCTGCAGAGGATTGATCTAGAAATTGTCGTAGTTTTGCATTGGACCTTAGATCGCCTGTACGGCCGGCATGCAGCAAAAGAGCCGTGAAAATATCGCGGGCTGCATTTGGGAAGAAAGGTTGGTTGGATTGCTGGCTTCGTTTTTGGAATAACGAACGGGCAATTTCTATCGAGTCCTCTTCAAGACAGGCAAGATCGATTTCATTGAAAATATTCCAATAATCAGGGCCATCCGGACCGGTTGCCTTGTCATCGTTACTGATAACGATATCACCCTTTTGATAGAAAGTGGAATAGAAATCCCCCTTGGTATCGAAAATCATCATCACATCATTTTTTGTCATTTGTTCACGCCGCTGTGAAATGACTTGAAAGATGCCGTTCGTTTTTCCCATCCCGATACCGCCAATGAATAGCATATGCTTACTCTGTAAATCTTCAGTGATCGGGATGGAGAAGGCAGTTCCTTCACCGGATTTACCGCGAATAAATACCTTAGCGTTTTGATTCGCGAAAGTGGGAATTGATTTATGTAATTCATTTCCTTCGAAAACCGAGACCTGTTGGATAGAATTTGCCATATTTTCCTTGTTCAGTTAATTATCATAGAAAGCCACGTTCATATCGTTCTACTTCTGAGGGTTCATCTTCTTTTCCTTCATTCATATTAGAACGAGAATTACCCTCATTTGAAAGGGTCGGCGTTGGTTGGGTGACCGTTTCTTTCCCCTCAAGGGAAGCAGGTTCTTTTGTTGTAAGTGTTTCAATGCCAGCCCTATCTTCCGGGGTGGCTCCCGGCATGGACATTTGGTTTTCGGGTTTTTCGACCTCGGTTGGAGAGGTTGCCGCTTTGGGATTTGGAGCAATCTCATTATCTGGAGTTTTTTGTGCAATATCAGGGGATGACATTTGCTGGTAATCCGGATGCAGCGATTGAAATTTATCGACCATCATTTGCCGGGCGGTTTCTTCATAATTATTTTCTCCCAGCTTATCCTGGGCATCGGCGATGTCATCTGCCACTTCCTGTTCTTTCGACGCCTTATAACCAGGGTATTGCTGAGTATCATGAAAAGTGTTTTGATACAGATCGTCGGTACTGGCTCTGGCTGCCTTATTGGAGTCAGCTTCGGTGGGCTGCCAACGATAAGTAGCGTGGTCGTATTCGTAAGGTTGAATATACCCATCTTTGGAACTCATCGTCCAATCGTTGAGCTGCTGTTGGTTTTCAGCTTTTTCGGGGTGCTGAACGACGAAAGATTGGTGAGAGTGGCGATCTTCATGAAAACAAGTTTCAACTGCTTGATAAGGAGTGGATTGATTGATCAAGTCTGAATTAAGGTTGATACGGTCAACCCCATTTTCATCAATATAATGCTCTCCCCTGGTGGAGGGGGGTAACGTCTTACCGCTAATTTTAGAAGGATCTCGCCCATCTTGTGCAGCGAGATGATTTTCCAGTTGACCCAAAGCCTGCAGCCTATCTTCTGGCGACGATTGAGCCCAAATGTCGGTACGCAATCCTGAAATATAAGGCATCATCGATTGGCTCCTCACTCGTAATACGCCGGGGTCGACAAGATTCGCCGCCATTGTTCATGTTTTTCCGGAGGTAAAGCGGGATCGAGTAATTTATTCATATCCCGTATGGCCACCAAAAAATGAGAATGCCTTTTCTCCATTATATCCGTAAGAAGTAACCCATCCACTTCCACGGTTGGGATTGGTTGACCGCTCAACCACTTTTCCACAGCAAGACCAAATTCGTCGTTGAGGGGAGGATAATCGTATAGGATGTGCTGAATTTGAGCGGGATTAAAGCGCTCAGATTCAAGGACATGAGTTGCACATTCCTTGTCTAGAATATACATTTCTTCCTCCATATTTGATTTTTAGATTTAATTTTCAGTCAAAGTAGAAGCTAACAGTCACTTTTTCCACTTTTTTATTCCAAGATCGCCCATTTGTTGGATATCTAAAACCATTGCACCCAATTCTTTAATAATAAGGTTGGCATCATCATTAGGACCCGCAAACATTGATTGAGCAGCCGTACTATTTCCACTTAGCAGTGCCATGACAAAATTTCCAGGAATCAGAATGCCAGATCCTTTTGCAGTTCTAGATTTGATCTGAAGGCTAAAAGTCTGGAGACCTCCAAATACTTGGGTGAAAACAAAGTAATACGCTGCAATCAACGCAATGTATCCCAAAACAGGAATTACGGTGAGTTTGAAAGCGAATATTGGTAAGCCAATGTTCAAGAGTAAGTTTACTAATCCCCAAAAATAACCGCTCTCTTTGCCCTTGACCCAACCTCCAATCGGTGACTTTTCAATAAAAGAATTTACTGAATCAGCTATTGATTGGTTGAGGATCTTTTTTTCAAATAGTGATCCTACTCCATAAGGTAGGCAAAGTAATATTCCGACCACCCATAAAAATCCAGACGCAAACTGATTAATCAAGTTTGTGACCCCAAATAAAACCACTCCAAAGATCACAAATAACAGAATGTTAAATGAAGTGCCATAAAATGTACTGATTCCAGCGATATCTTCCAAAGGCATTTCTGAAATCACTTCATTTTTACCAGTGATCGATTTTCCTTCAGAATGATAGACAATACGTTTATTCGTGACCGACAAATAACCAGTAATAGGTTTAGCAAATAAACGGCGCAGTTTTGTACATTTGTAGGCTCGCACTATTTGTTCGTTTTCAGATAGGACATCAATTACCTGAGTATTTTCCATCTAATTTCTCCAGACCTTTAATTCATTTTCCACTTGGCAATTCCCAAATCACCAAGTGTTTGAATATCAATTATTACCGCACCTAATTCTTTCAACATCACATCAGCATCATCTGCAGGTCTGGCAGTTAATGCTCGTGCTGCAGAAATGTTCAGAATTCCACTCCCCCCAGATATGCTAATAGGTGTGTTAGCGCCACCTTTCGAACCAATGGCGAGGGAAAAAGTGGGTTTCCAGCCAAACATGAGTGCTCGAACGAAAGCGTAGATCCCTAAAATAACAGCGGGCACAAAAAGAACAGCAGAAATTGAAGAGGAGGAAGATATGCCGGTAAACATACTAAACATGCCAGTTAATAAAGATCGTCCACCGAGATAGCCAAAACTAGCAGCCGATGAGGCAGCGATAACTGCACACCAAATTGATTTCTTATTGATGGCAAACACACCAATGAGTGTACCAATTGCGATGATCCATCCCAAGACCTGGTCTGCGGAAACCGATGCGGGTTTTGTTGAATCACCATATGAAGGATAGGTGCTTACTGCGCTGGCGGCTCCAATTGCTGCAAGAATAGCCACTAGAATTACGCCAAATATTACAGCTAAGGCAAGATTTCCAAGGAAGCTACCAAAACTAAAAGAGGCACCCGTATAACTGCTGATCCCAGAAACATCAGCAATCGGGACCTCACTTTGAATTGAACTGTTTCCAGCTCTGGAGGAACCTAATGCCTGAAATATCACACGTTTGTTGGTTATTTCCAAATATCCATCGGATTTTAATCCTATGAATCTTGACCTATAATATGTGCAGAAATAAGATCGAACCGACTGTTCACCCTCTGCAGGGGTGATACTGTCTTTAAGCAGATCTTTTTTCATAAAATGCCTCCAATAGAATTTGGGAGACAAGCAATCCCCCATATATTAATTAGTATATTGATTTCTCATTTGTCGTCAAGAAAAAAAAGTGAAGATTTTGTTCTTCTTAAATATACTGGACTGTTTTTTCTATTTAACCGGGAAGGTGAAAATGTTTCAGAATATTCGGTTTTGTGAAATTATTGGCAAAATATTATGCGGAATGACAAATATAATGCTGCGCTTAAGAAGGTTCAGCCAAAATTCTCACCCAGTTTGGACAAAAATGATGGCAATATTATTTGATGTGGAATCTCAGCATTTATAATCTAAGATTTTAAATCATATAGTTATATTTCAATTTAAACCAATTCCAATTCTATGGAAACAAAATTTTTGCCTGAAAATAATAAGACAAAGAATTTAATATCTTGACTTTTCCCCTTTATATGTGTATAAGTAACTCAGCATCAGGAATGTCCACAAGATGTGGACTGGCAACCGGCCTGGAGACGGCATCGGTGCCTCGAGACTGCAAGTGTCTCGATGTGCGAGAGATCACTCTCGAAAGATAGTTTCTTTTTTGTTTTAACCGCTCGTCTCCGACCATCGTTCCACTCACGATGGTCTTTTATTTTCTCCTGATGAAATCAAACTAAAGGAGATCCAAAATGAGTACCCATAAATACACAGAACAGGAACTAAGGTTTACAGCAATACTCTATGCAACCAGAGAGGAGATCGTTGAACACGTTCAGTCCAAAGGGAAATTACCTGCCACAATTCCGCTGGGCGGATTCCCTACCGCATTGAACTTCCTTTCAAGAAAAAGGGAATTCTCCTCCATCCTTTCTGAGCAGGAGCAGTTGATTTATGACGCGATCATCCACGAAAAACGCCTACCCGCTGGAGGAGCGATCTTCATTCCAGGTGGAATTGCGATCTATGCGCTCGAAGCTGATCAAACAATCGAAGTATGCTCTCCCCCACGAACTGAAGATTGGGAGTAGTCTACCTTCAAACCAAGAATCATTAGCAATAAATCAATCAAAAAGTCTTTACTTTTTACAGTTATACTGTATAATAACAGTATAACTGTAATTTATAATTGAAGGAATGGAAACTATGACAGAAGACCTTATTTTGGAAGATTTGGTAGATCAGAGCGGCCTGTCCATCCGCACCTTGCGTTATTACATGCAGGAGGGCCTTTTACCAGGACCGGACACTCATGGAAAATATGCCAGTTATTCTCAATATCACCTTGATCGTATTACGTTAATCCAGCGGTTGAAGAGCATCCACCTACCTCTTCAACAAATCCGCCACTTGCTGAATAACATGACAATGGATGAGATCAACCAGCTCCTCTCGAATCAGGATCGCCTTAGTCCATTCCTGAACAATACTGAAGGTGATGTTGAAATGGGGTCTCCCCTTCCTGCTACCGGATCCAATGCGCTTGAGTACATCCGTAACCTTGAAGCAGGTTGGGAACAAATTCAAGCAGTATCGGAACCAATATCCATTCAACCGCAATTTCCAATGCAATCTGGTTCTCGTCGGTCATTAAAAACGAAATTGATGGGCCAAAGTCAGACCACAAGCAACCTGGAAACCTGGAAACGGATTGTCATTGGCGAAGGAATCGAATTGAACATTAAAGAACCACAAAGCGCCGATGAAGAAGCAAAGATTGACAAATTGATCGCCTATACCCGAAAACTTTTCGGTAACCAATCATAAGGAGAGGAACACATGAATAAGAATAAGAATAACAATAAAGTAGATTTGCAGATCCTGGCAGACAAGCCGGTTGTTTCCAGTGAAAAATCAAGTACACGTATCCTTGAGATCAGCGTTACTCCACCGGAAAACGATAAACAGAAAGAACGCGCTCCTCTCAATCTTAGTCTTGTGCTGGACCGCAGCGGGTCAATGTCTGGTGAAAAATTGCATTTTGCCAAGCAGGCTGCAGCTCATGTTGTAGACCTGCTGGGAGAAAAAGACAGGGCTTCAATCACTATCTACGACAATACAGTTGAAACGATCTTTGCCTCTGAATTCATGACTGTTGAAAATAAAAAGGAGGCAAAGAACCAGATCCATAAAACACAATCCGGCGGAAGCACCTTTCTTTCAGGCGGCTGGCTGAAAGGATGTGAAGAAGTCGCTCGGGGAGCGACGGATTCTACCATCAACCGTACTCTCCTCCTGACCGATGGGTTGGCAAATGTGGGTGTTCGGGACCCAGAGGAACTCGCCATGCATTCGCGGGAAATCTACCTGCGTGGTGTCGCTACCTCCTGTTTTGGAGTCGGTTTGGATTATGACGAACATTTGCTTGAAGCCATGGCAAATGCTGGCGGTGGTAATTTCCATTTCCTTGAAACAATAAATGCAATCCCTAAAGAGTTTGAGCGGGAATTCGAAGAACTCGTTAACATCTCCTTACGTGATACAGAGATCAGCCTCCAGCTTCCCATGGGAGTCAAAGCAGAGGTTTCTGGCGGGTACATGGCTGAATTGTCAAAGGATCATTACAATATATCGCTGGGCAGCCTTTATTCAGGTAAGCCAAAGTCAATCTACTTAAAACTTCATATAGACAAAGGCCTTGAAAACAGCGAAGCGAATCTGATCGTCACTGTGAGAGGGAAAGGTGATGGCGATTATTTAAGTGAAGATAAAAAGACCATCACCTTTAAATATGTTTCGTGCAAGGAAGAAAAAGCAGCTGAACCGGACCACCAGCTGATGGAACGCTTCACTGTAGTTGAAATGGCTGACAAAGCGGATGAAGCACTGAAAAGAGAAAGAGCTGGTGACCGGGTAGGTGCATCGCAGATCATGAGCAGAACGATGGATGAAAATCGAATGAATATGTCCGCTCCCATGATCGATAAATTCCAACACATGTCCTCCCAGATGAAAACAGGGTTAGATGAAAATACCCGCAAACAATATCACCAGGAAGAGTACACTAATAAACGCGGACTGAATTTGATCAGAGATTTCAAACTTCAAATGGTCAACGGACACCTTGTCACACAAATTGAAGGGTCGTCGGTATTGATCGACACCGGGATCCCCATCAGTCTCGGGGAGATTTCACAATGGCACTTTCTCAATGAAGTTCATACTCTATCACCCGAATACATGGGTGTGACCCTTGACTATATCAGCAAGATGGTCGGCACCAGAGTTGACATCCTTTTAGGCGCAGATATCCTGAAGCAACTCTATGTCCTTATTGATCTAAAAGAGAACAGGATCACATGTAGCAAACAAACATTTTTGAAGGCTGAAAATAAGATCCCGATGATTAATTTCATGGGAGTGCCGATTGCCAAATTGTTAGTAGGAGAAAACGAATCCGAAGTATTCATCGACACAGGTGCAAAGCTATCGTATGTTAGCCACACAATAGCCGCAGGGTATACGCCAATTGGTAAAGAAAAAGACTTTTATCCAGGTTTGGGTGAATTTGAAACCGAAATCTTTAGAATCCCCTTCCAGATCGGTCGGATTAAATTCGACCTGCGTTGCGGGATCCTCCCTGGTTTACTAGAGAAAGCCGTTCTAGTGACAGGGAAGAGTGGGATCGTTGGCTCGGAACTTTATCAGAAATTCCAAGTGGAATTGGCTTTTCCAGAAGATGTGATGTACCTGAAATAATCAACCAATTAGTCGGGCAGGCAAATACATGCTTGACCTTTTTCCACATACCTATTAGTGAACAAAGTAATCTCTGAATTACTTTTTCATAATTATTGTTCAAAAGGAAATGAGGAGAATATGACACACGCCGAAAGGATTCTATATGCAGCTGGTGAGTTAGTAAAAAAGGGTCATAATTCTTTTACCAGAGAAGATATTCGAGTTTTTTTAGGAATAGACACGGATAGATGGCAAGCAGGGTACACCGCTATTTTTCAAGGAATGCGATATGATCATCCAGGAAGAGCGCCAAAGGTATCTGAAAGATTCCTCAATGTTTTTATAAGAAAGAGACAGGGGTTATATATTCTTACTGATTATGGGAAAAATCAAATAGAAAGCATTGAGAATCAACCAGATACCAGTTCTAAAGAACAGGTTAATCGCGATTATTTAACTGAGCGAATGTACCAAACTAACCACAAAAACTATAAAGAAAAAGTGGATTATTTAATAAATAATACAGAAGACTTTCATCATGTTTTTTATGATAGTGAGCCTTTCGGTAAGCCTTGCCTATTTTTTCATCTTCAGTCACTTCGGACAAATCGCGAACCCGCTTCAAAAGAACATTTAGAATATGTTTACGCAATGTTGACCGCCTGGGGCATGCATCGTATGGGCAAGGGCGGATCAAAAATGAGAAGTTTCGAGGAATTTTACCAAAGTATCCAACCCATAAAAAATGAGATCATTAGAGCCCAGAATTTCGACTTAAAAATGATGAATGAAGAAAATTGGTCTATTATTGAGAAGATCTTCAAAAGCATCAGGGTTATGGAAAGCGCTACTAGTCTAGTTGGAAATTCGAAAGCGATGCATCACATGTTACCGAATATAATTCCACCTATTGATCGGCAATATACTTTATTCTTCTTGAATGGAAACCTAAACATCCAGAATAACCAAGACAAAGAATGGTTGGTGATGAGAGAGATTATTGATGACTTTTTCATCCCTATCGCCACAAACCCTCTAATTAAGATTTATGCGAACGAATGGATGAGAAATACAAGCAAGTTTCCCTGGGATACTTCAATGATGAAAATGGTTGATAATTTAATCATTGGTGGAGTACGGCAATCTCGAGGTTTCAATCAACTTTGATGCCTATATACTCACTATTCGTTGTGGAATAATAGGAATCTGATGATTTCCAAATCTTTATGGTACAAAACCTAGCAAACCATGTCGAATATTACTTATTCGATTATGGGTGGATTCTTGATAAAGAGGGTAAGATGGAAAAGGAAGGCCAAAATCAAACTGGAGGTATTGTGATGACCGTGAGTGTTAAGAAATGTAAGATATGCGGAAAACCATTCAAGGGGGAAGGTTCCATTGGACCAACTTGTGAAGAACACATGGGAGAACTGGGAAAATATTATATCCAGAAAGAAGGCTTCCCTCATCCCGACGAATATATTTCGCTTTCTCAATTATGTGACCTAGCCGAATCTTTAGGAAAATCACGATATTGGATGGTGAAACTAACTGGAGGAGACGGTGGTGTGAAGCCGCCTTATTCGCCAGAATTTACAATTTACATTTTTGGAAAAATTAAATATTGTAAAAGAATTTGCATCCCTACTATTCGCGAATTAGCTCGGATGTAATAGAAAGAAAGATCTTCGGTTTAATCAAGCATTAAGACTTGAAGATAGCTCGATAGAAACATTCCAACAAACTTGGAATGGCTACGAAACAATAAGATAATTGCTTATCTTGATTGGAGAAAAATGGCTAATAATCATCTGGAAGAACTTATCGAGGAATGGTATGAGTATAAAGGTTATTATGTGAAACGAAATATTATGGTCGGTAAGCGGGAAAAGGGTGGCTATGAGTGTGAATTGGATATTATCGCTTTCAATCCAACGACCAATCACCTTGTTCATCTCGAGCCTTCCCTGGATTCGGACAATTGGTCAACCAGGGAACACCGATATCAGAAAAAGTTTGATGCTGGAAAGAAATATATTAAGGACCAATTTATAGGTTTTACCCTCCCAAATGAAATTGATCAGTTTGCCATCTTCGCATTTGCCACCAATATTAATCACCCGACTCTCGCTGGAGGAAAAGTGATTTCTGCTGGTGATATTTTGCATGAGATTTTTCTGGAACTTCGAACAAAAAGGTTAATGCAGCACGCTATTCCAGAGCATTTAAGCATCTTGCGCAGTTTTCAGTATGTGTGCGAGTTTCGAAAGCAGGTAGCTGATGCATTAACAGAAAATATCGAACCCGTAAAGGAGAATACTGCTAGTGAGTGAAAGAAGTTTTTTTAGAAAATAAGAACACCATCGGTCCACATCTACACACAACAAGAGGTCGGTGCAAACTAAGAAACCAATTGATTAATAGAGCAGATGGAGATCTTAGAATGAACCCTTGCTCAAATCCAAATCAATATATCTTTTTTTGAACGACCTCAGCCATTTTTTGTGATCATCTTTCTTTACTGCGGACAACCAACGATCCACAATCTGATCAAGAGGGAGGTTGAATAAAGAATCATCATCATTCTTTAATAGTTTTTTGTAATTGGAATAGTTATGGACACAATTGATATCCTCGGGATGATAAACCAACATCAAGCGCATGCGGTCATAAGTTGATTCAGAGTGGAAACGCAATGCAATTGCAAGAAGATGATCGCGCCAGAGTTGATTGTATTCAATGGCTTGCACTTTATTCCAAGAATCGGGACACCATGGAGAATCGGGTAGCTGCATCCAGCGACGATACTCAGGACGGTCATATACCTTTTGGGAAAAAGGCTCGCTTAACTTAGTTTCAATGCCTAATCCTATCAATTGCCCATCCTCTGTCCGGTATTCAATAAAAGCATCAAATGCTGTATGGTCATTGAGATAGTTTGTTACTGGTTGGGGAGCCCATTCGATTTCAACCCGGGTTACTTCCGAAATTTCTTCTGGAACAATGGTGGCCAACAGGTTTTTCGCTAAATCATAATCTCTCACCAATGGACCAAATAGGTTAAAACACATTGGTTGACTTGAGAGCATGTTATGAAGTAAACGATATTTTTCGACTACACCACTGACTTGCGCAATTCGATCCAGGGTAACTTCAAATATCTCTTGAGTCAGAAAATTCCGACCAGCCTCACCATCCACTCGAGTCAACATGTTTCCATAAGAACTGGCATCATTTGGCCCTGGTCCCGTTCCATAAGGGAGGTGTAACTCGTTAGCCCGATACCAGCTTTGGTGTTTTCGCATTTTACTGGTAAGTAAATTGTCTCGGGCATATTGCGGACCGATATCAGGAATAATACTCAATTCTTTCTTAAATATCCGTTGTGGTAGTGGTTCTGGTAGTGGTTCTGGTAGTGGTTCTGGTACTGATTGGGATGAATTATTAAAATGCCTTTCAGTTACAACTTCGAGAGGTACCCCTATTTTCTTCCAACGAGACCCACGAAATGTGAGTTTTTTAATCTCATCGATCTCAAGTTGCCCCCGGTGATCGCTCAAAGCTTCCTCGACAAAAACATGGTATTGTTGATGGTCTACAAGATTCAGATGAGCTTGTTTCATCCGAATATTTTCAGACACATCCTTGGTTGTGAATACTTGGCCAAGATCAGTGACTACTTCTTTTAAAACATACAACGAAATAGCATTTCTGCTCATTTAAATCTCTTTCATAATACGCGAGAAAATATGCCGGCGTGAAGTTTCAATGTTTCAGTACGATGAAAGTCTAACATAACTACACGATTGTAATGATAATGCGAATGTCAATAAATTGTTCTTGATTAGTTTCTGATTTTGACTACAACCGGTCAATGAGCAGCCAAGGATTAGGAAATCCAACCAGGTAGGGCGATTCAAAGACGCACCAATATGATATATATTCTTATTCTTATAATTGATATAAAAAGGATTGCCTTTCCTTGCTTCACAGTTTGGTGCAACTTTGGTGCAAATCAGTTACCAAACAGTGGAAAATATAGATTTTATAGACAAAACTGCCCCCATATATGGGATACTATAGACGCTATATCACCATATATACGGTATAGAACATATGTTCGGTTACTTCGAATCAGTAGGTTCGTGTCAATAGCCGGGCGAAGTTAACCACACATAGTCGGGTCATGTTTACCACCCCATAGTCGGGTTGGTGTTTACCACCACAAGAAATACAATCAAGATTTGG
>Ga0224522_1000258_pt1 | contig 22179 bp, 12 predicted proteins | sample CFST25metaG_FD_182733 | JGI IMG/M metagenome (GOLD analysis project Ga0224522, IMG submission 182733) | Peat soil microbial communities from Stordalen Mire, Sweden - C.F.S.T25 | ecosystem: Environmental > Terrestrial > Soil > Wetlands > Peat | place: Sweden: Norrbotten County, Stordalen Mire...
CTCCTTTATTGTTTCAAGCATCTGTATTTTGCGGGTTAATCTCAATTGCTTTGTCATATGCTTTTAATGCTTCATCGTATTTATTTAGGTCAGAAAGATCAAGTCTTTAAGTTTCCAAGCATCTGAATCCTACTTTTTTGTAGTGAAAAAAATGCATAGTTAATCAAATTTTACAGAACCTTCGGTATCCTATCTGAAAAGGACAAATGTTAAATTTGTGAAGATTTCCGGGAGAATTAAAAACATAATTATTATTAAATTGTTGTCCAATTTTAAAAGATTTTATGGAGAAGTAAATTTTATTCAGAAATTATGTTTAATATAGTTAAATTCCATAACAAAATAAATTTTATTCATGAACTATTTTGTATATAGTTAAATTTTATGACAAAGTAAATTTTATTCAAAAACTATTTTTCATACCATTAATTAAAAATAACAACAGTGACATAAATAGAAATCGTTAGGTATGTGCATTGTCATTACATAAAATAAGAATAAAATTTACAACACCATATCCTTTCAGAAATTGTATATTAATAAAAGAATAGTAATGTACATCTAAAAAGGCTAAGTGATAAATATAGTACTTGATATAATAATGCTGGACAATGAACTCTTCATTACGGCTGGGGTTGCGGTGGAAGATATAATCAAGAAAACATAACTTTCAACAACGATGGCACTTTCAAAGATTCACAAAATCATTCTGGAAAATGGGTGCAAGTCCATGGAATGATACTTTGGCAATTTGATGGTATAAAAACCACCTATGGAGGAAATATTGTTGGAAATACAATGTCCGGCTTAATGTCCAACTTCGCTGGAATGAATGGTTGCTGGTATGCGATAAAGGCAGGGAGCACAACCATGACGGCCGCGGAGAGCAAGGCAGAATTTGATTCAGCCGGAAACAAGGCAACAAACTAAAAAACCAACAAAATAATTTGATTAACAAAGAATCTTAGAGGATTCCGATTTACCTCTAATTTTTTTCTTCGTGAGAATCCTGTTTAAATCTTTCCCGCGAATTTATGTATTTGACCCAATTTTTCCTTTTCTGGTTCATTATTCTTTGATTTTAAAGATAGCTTCAGCTATCCTCAAAATATTTCACTTATTTCCAATGTCACCAATTAATAGAGATTTGTTTCTCTGATTTTCAACATAATTTTTGATAAAATCGGAAATTGTTCCATCTCCAACTGTTCCGATGGATCCTCCATCACTCCATAGTTCCATATCCTAAAGCTGTTTTTTAATGAAAGGAATGGAAGGAGAACAGTCATTTTCACAGGATTTTCAATACATTATTATTTAATTAGAATCAATAGAAAAGGAATTTATTGAATTTTGCTATGCTTTTTAATACTTTTTTTGCATTTACTGCGAATATAATCTGTAGAAATTTGTATATTCCTATAAACGATGGAATTATTGAGTTAACAGACACATAGGCAAAAATCTAATTCTTTTCTGTTTTGTGTGGATTGAAAATAATTATCCAATTGAAAAGTTACCACGCCAAATAGATTAATATCAAATAGAAACTTAATTTGCCACAATAATTTTTTTTGAATGATTATGCATATTGCACATTCATTTAGAAAGTGAAAATATAACTTCTCACCTAAAATAGCAACAGGTTTATAAAATTAATCTAGGTTGCTTCTTTAGGATAAACATAATGTTAAATTCTGAAGATTTCGGAAAATAATAACAGAACATGATTAATATTTAATTGTTGTCCGGTTTTAAAATATTTTAAATTGAAGTAATTTTTATTCAAAAATTATTTTTTTTAGAATTAATTTTAGGGATTATGAAAGTAATTTTTTATCAGTGCATGTAAATGCGTATACGATAGCATTAGGCTCTAGTAAAAATGAGATTGATAAAGATTACTAAATTCTTAAGACATAAAAGGGGTAACATCACGAAACGAAAAAATTTGTACGTTCAGGATTTTTAATCGAAGGTATTCATGTGAGTATAACCAAATGTGTGAATGTTTATTTACTTCCCTTCTTCACATAAAAGTCAAAATAGGGGTATAGAAAATAACACTAAAAAAATAAAAACGTATTTAATAAAATCCTAAGAATAAATTATATTTTTTAATAACCTCCCATGAAGACGATAACTAACCGTTACCAAGTTACGAACCTAACTCAACCAAATTAAAATTAACCAGATTTTTAATTCCCTTGATAGCCATTTAGATAGACATTAATTCTAACCGTAAAAGTCAGCAAAAGGACGTTTCTTATATGGCCAAAGAATCAAAGCCAATAAATATTCCATCTCTAGGGGAAGTCCTAGAAAAACTGGTTCTGGTGCAAAAATAATATTTCCTCAGTTTGAGACTACAATTCTTACCTTTGTGTGCCATTTTATCCGTAATGAGATTAATCAAATTTCCTAATTGCGAAGGTTTACACTGATTTTGCAACAAAGCTAGATTTTTTGCACCAACCATGCATCGTTTTCAGTATAAATCGAGGCATCACAAAAAATAAAAATGTTACTATCAAATTGAATAAAACTTCAGCCTAGATCACAGAGAAAGAGCGTATCTTACTAAAAAGAGTATATAGTAATGAGTAGTAATCAAAAAAGAAGAATTTTTGCATATTCATAAAAAATACATGTTTAACTAAACCGTCAATATAGTTGATTTTGTGCTTAAAGTGTGTGAATCAGAACTCAACTAAAATGGCCGATCCAGAAATATGACTTGGGAGATAGATCAAAAGCTTTGAGACAAGAGTTCAACGTTAGATCGATTAGAACTCTGCAATTCATAAATTTCAATCCAAAATTGACCTATATAGGTAGATTAGAACGAATATGCCACCTAGACGAAATTTTAGAAGATCCCTTAAATTATCCCTTTTCCAGGGAGTTTTGCCTATCAACCTTGCACAAGTACCCTTGGAAATCACTGCAGGGATCACATTTGCAGCATTTGCCATTCCAGAAGTCATGGGTTACACTAAGATTGCAGGCATGCCTTTAGTTACTGGAATATACACAATTCTGCTGCCAATGATGGCCTTTGCTATTTTTGGTTCATCTCGTCATCTAGCCGTTGGAGCTGATTCCGCAACTGCGGCAATTATAGCAAGTGGATTGGTGGCAATCGCTATTCCTGAATCACTCAACTATGTTGCATATGCTGGCATGATCGCCCTGCTTGCAGCGACCTTGCTTCTCCTTGGAGGCCTTTTAAAACTCGGTTTTCTTGCTGATTTCCTCTCTCACACAATTCTAATAGGATTTCTCACAGGTGTCGGCATACAGATCTCAATCTCAGAACTTAGTGAGGTACTTGGGATTCCCCATAATTTATATGGAACACCTATGCAGATCATATCTTTATTCAAATATCTGTATCTAACAAATATTCCAACACTACTATTTTCTTTATCTGTGATCTTGATAATTATTCTTAGTGGAAGGATCCAAAGCAAAGTTCCAAGTGCACTGTTAGCAATGATTGGTGCAATTGCAGTTAGCTGGGCATTAGATCTTCCTTCTTATGGGATCATCTTACTTGGAACAGTGCCAGGAGGTTTTCCACATCTTTCTTTTCCTCAAGTTCCACTATCTGATATCCCGAAGATCCTTAACACATCAGTGGATTGTTTTATTGTCATTCTCGCCCAGAGTGCTGCGACTTCTCGGGCTTATGCTCTGAAGTTCTCCGACACTTACAATGAAAATTTAGATCTCATTGGATTGAGCCTTGCTAATGTAGCAGCAGGCATATCAGGAACTTTCGTGGTTAACGGCAGCCCAACTAAAACAGAAATGGTTAAAAGTGCTGGTGGGAGTACTCAACTTACCCAGCTTACGACAGTTTTCACTGTTCTGGTAGTTTTGGTGTTTCTTACTAAACCATTGGCCTATTTGCCCACATGTGTACTTTCATCAGTGGTATTTCTCATTGGTTTGCATCTTGTTGATATTAAAGGGCTGACTGCTCTTCACAGACAAAGACCTGTAGAATTCGTCGTCGCCTTGATAACAGCTATGACGGTTATATTTCTCGGAGTCGAACAGGGCATTGAGATAGCTATTATGCTTTCGATCATCGCTCATTTGCGTCACAGTTATCGACCGCTTAACTTACTGCTTGTTCCAAAAGTTGGAGGCAGCATAAAAACAATTTCACTCGAGGAACAGCAGCAAGCTGTTGAAGGTTTGCTTATCTATCGCTTTGGCTCAAATCTCTATTTTGCTAACGAAAATCTCTTCACAGAAGAAATAGTGGAACTCGCCAAAAATATTACTTCGCTTAAATGGTTTTGTATTTGTGCTTCAAATATCGGCGACGTGGATTTCACCTCAGCAGAGGCACTCAAAAAGGTATACGCTTACCTGAAAAAACGGGATATTACTTTAGTACTAAGCGATGTAGTTCTGCCTGTAATGAATGAGCTGGATAGAGATGGAATAATAAAAATGATTGGGAAAGACCATATCTTCGAGTCAGTCCAGGATGTTATAGTGGCGTACAAGAGATGGATTAACAGTTAAAACTAATTCTAAAAGGCTCACTTTTTTTGAATGCCTTTAAGATGTGACAATTTCTTCGCAAAAATACTTTTGGAGCTTACACAGTTGATTTCCAAATATCATGAAGTACAGTTTGAACGATCCTAGCAAATGCACAGCTTTTTTAGTAAAAACTGTGCATCAATGAAAATCTAAAAACAGAAGCTTTGTAAACAAAAATATTGGCTTTGGATTCTGTTTTGTGATAAAGTAAAGTGACACAGAGCCAATTAGAATTTAACGATTTTTAGATGCATTGTGATAAGAGCAGAGTTAACTTTAAAACTTGAATCCATTGCAGGTATCTATATTCACTGGTTAGCAGGTCCATACCCATTGGTTAGCATAAGGGCTCCACACCCAGTCACAGTCAGCGTAGTAACGGCCATGGTAGTAGTGGTGACGCCAGTGTCAAACCGTGTCCGCCATGCCTGCCGTTGCGATCGCCATGGCCTGCAGTACTCGCTGCTGTTGTTGGCATGGATACTACAAGTAAAACTATCAACAAAATAGACAGTACCTTTTTCATTCTACTAGATGATTGTTTCAACATTCGTTTCACTTCGTTTATATTGTTTAGATTAATAACATGCTACAGTATAATAAATTTCAATAAATTTCTGATTTCAACAAATTGCTTATTATGGATTGTTTTACGAGTATTTTTTTCGTTGCTCTTTGTGATATCCATGATGGCATAAGGAAATAGGTTTTGTAAGTCGTCTATGTGGATATCACCAAATACAGCAATAAACATTTTAGAGACTTGTGTTTAATTTTTTTGTCAGCAGTGTTTCTGCTTCAGCTATCCATTACATATATCAGATCTTTGCCTGTTCAGCTATTCATAGCTATATCTTTATCTGACCCGGTTTTTAAGATATTATCTTTCTCTGTTTCTGTCTTAATAGATACATTTTTGCCTGTTTCGGTTTTCGTGATCTCATCGTTGTAGTTTTCGGTTTTTATAGGTAAATTTTTGCTAATTTCTGTTTTCATGGCCTTATCTTTCCCCTCTCCAATTTTCATAATCCTCTCTTTTCTTTTTTCGCCGTTCTTAGTCATGTTTTTGTGGTGGTGATGCCAGTGAAGATAGTGGTTCCAGTATCCATTTCCATAGTATCCGTCGTAATATCCACCAAATACCACGGGTTTTGCCACAATGGGTGTTTCTACAACGGGTGCGCATACAACGGGTTGTGTTTCTACAACAGGTGTCTGTATGGGTTCTACATGAAAATTTGTTACAAAAACACTCATGCCGAATCATCTATAGCCTGTGATAAATAGTGATCCGTAATAATGACATTAACGTTAAAATTTCAACAGCCATTACTTGGTTTTTGCTAACAAGTTTAAAAGAGAGTTTGTGTTGGAAAAATTTTTCAAAAAAAGTGATTAATAATTAAAAAAATCACTTAATCACTTTTCAATTCAGCTGCTAGTTTTATGATGTGCAATTTTCGGAGTCAGGTAACCAGTGTCTGAAGTGATCCATGACAGATCCACATCTCCAGTCGCATCCACAGGTTGGGAATTTTAAGAAATCCACCGATTGAGTTACCGGATCGGTTTTCAATATTACTTCACGCCCTGTATCTCCACATCCATAGTCACATCCACAGACTGGGAATTTTAAGAAATCCACCGATTGAGTGCTAGGATCTGTTTTCAATATTACATTTCCAAAATCTCCAAATCTCATTGCACATGCGGTACTTACCAACATCAAAACCAGAACTATTGAAACTAAGGCTATTTTATACAATTTATGTTTGTTTATAATGTATTTACCCCCTTTTAGATATGCTTTACCTCTCGTTTGAATCCATTATTCATAATATCAATACAAAGGAAAAAGAGGAGAGATTAGTAAAGGTATTATATTTTTAAATATATATATATCTAATAGTATCTTTTTTCCGTAATATAAATAGGTGAGAAAATTAGGGCGAGATTTTTAATAATTCTTTCTTTTGGAAATTATAATTTAATTTATATGGGATTTTTCAAATTTAAGTCTCTACTTTTTCCATACAAAAAATACATAAAAAAGGATACTGAACCAGAAGTTAAAGGGAATCAGCTCACTAAAATTGTCAATCGGATCTAGATAAAAATGATTATTGATATTGTTTTACCCAGTAGGAATCATTAAAAATACTGTTTTTATGGATTAAGCTTTGAATAAAGATAACTTTCTTATGCATAGTTTTGTGTCTAAATCTATGTATTTCCTAAATGCCATCAGTAATAAGGAAACATTGTTGAGCTCTGACTCATGGAACTTCTGGAACTCATAAAGCATATGGAGCTCATGGAACACTTGGAATTAATTAGCCTAAACAGCCATCATAAATAGAAAATATTAGAAAAAAAATATTTATATAGTACTCGAAACAAAATTAAGAATATGAATAAACGGAATCAAAACCTCAATTTTTCAATACCATAGTCTCAATTAATAATTTCTAATAAATTTCTCCATCTCTTTACTTTCAATGGAAAATAATTTTCTAATGTGTTCTGAGATGCTATTTACGTCAATATATCTGAATGTTAGTCGAATAGCAATCGTTCATCTCAAAAGGTTTCTGTCCTGGTATTTTGGTTCGGGATTATGGATATTATACACCATATATTTAAGATATTGCTATATCTTATATATGGGAAAAATGTATATTTTATTGCGTTCATATAATATATGATCCATAAATGCACTATTGCATAGATCCAAAAATAAAGTAGTTGAATGTAGGAGTGTAGTTATGTGTCTAAAAATAAGAGAATTGTTACAGATCTCTTCAATAGATAGTGTATGTTACCCACAACTTATAAGATCTATTTTTTTTATATGTCGTTGATACTCATAGCGCTTCAATTATTCATTGCTGTTGTCTTGTTAAGGATTGAGTTCCATATCTCTAAGGTATCCCTGTGAAGTCAGAGAACTTAAAATTAAATCAACTTTTACAATTATATAATGAGGAACCTTGATTTTAAATGCAGTACTGCTTATTTTTTACGTTTATTCACAGTACTTCTCAAAAACACAATAATTTATCGTTATTAACATTGATTTATATGATAATAAGTTATATTATCTTACAGGGCATCGGATAACTTCTTTTGTTTCTCCGATTAATGCTACCCCCACTTACCACACTGATGTATGTCTAGAAAGGACATCTCCCACCTTAGAGTTAAAAATAGTGAGCATAAGAATATATATGCATTTCTCTAAAATTATCAGAGAGTACTCTTTTTTCCAGTAATTGATCAATGACTCACAGATATTATTGAGTAAGTCAACTACCTGTCATTTAAGTAACATGCATAGATATTTCGCATCTTCTATCGGCAATGTGAGCAAAGAAGCAGCCGAAAACTACATACGGAACCAGGATTAAAGTTGACGCTTGCATTCACTGGGCTGAAGACACAGTGGTTTTATGCTTTAGTCTATAAATCGTTTTTTCCATCAGTGAGAACGGTATGTATATGCCTACGGTATCCTTTCGGTAAATCCTCATAGTAAGGCTGGAAAGAACAGCATACTCAAGATTGTTTTATACTTTCACATATTCTCCTTTCAACACAGCTTCTTCACTTACTCTCACTTCTTTTATAGTACTCCCATAGCTCAGTAAATATGGACCTAAAGGTTTTGTATCAAACTGAGTCTCGCCTGGAATCTGGCCATCTGTTGAATAGGGAACTATAAATTCATAATTACCTTTAGAATCCGAAGTTTTTGACTGCGAGTACTCAAATATCCTATTCTGACCTGTAAGAATCGTCGTGCTTATTTTGATCGTCTCATTAGGAAAAGCAATCCCTGTTACTTTTGCACCTTTAACGTATTCGAAAATCTTAACATAACCTGTGTTTATTTCTGGAATCTTGGTCTCAAAGAGTAAATTGTAGACTTGTTTATACACGACTTCATGAGTTTGGTCTGCCCATGTTTCATGGACCATACGATACTGTTTCAGGCCGTTTCCATCAAAGATATGTAGCCTCGCTTCCATGGAATTGTAGTAGCGATTGGAAGGAATGTACGAGGATCCTTTTCCGACCATATAAGGCATAAAGTAATCATTTGTGTCAAGTGTCCACTCAGGCATTGCCATAAATATATCTGTAGCCATAATTGCATCGGACATAATGTAACGTGCTCCGACTTTGTCGGGTCTTGGATCTATAGCTTTAAGCACTGCACTTGCTTCTTCTTCTGATGGTGCTGTGAAAAATGATGCAGCTCCAGGTTCGTTTTTTTCGTTAATACTATGTCTGCGTCCCCCAATTCCTTGTTGGAAAGGATTGGCATTAGGCATCCTGTGGCCCATAACTTCGATATAGTGACCATAGTCCCACCAAGACAGTACACCATACGCAGTACTTGGATACTGGAAAAGTTCTCCACTTTTTGGGGCTTCATAGATAGCGTTGAAGTTCATCCCAGTATTTGGAGTGTTTGAGCGAAGCCATGTGCATGCTTCGAACCACTCTGAGTTAGGGTTGTCTAAGCCACCGGTATATTGCATTGCTAATCCATATGCAGGATAAATTAGAATGACTAATATTGCAAGGACTGCAGCTAAATGCTCTAATCTGAAAAACTTAAAGAAGCTCTTGATATTTGAAGTCGATTTCACATTGGCTTTGAACTTCTCATCAAATTCATCCCATTTTACTTTTTCAAGCAATAGGCTTCCAACATAGGCACTAAGAATTGAAATATTCACAGAATAGTAGTATGCAAAACGGTTCTGACCATAGATTGCAAAAAAAATAAAAATACTCCAGACAAGAATCAGTACTTCTTCAGGCTTCAGCTTTTGGAATATATTTGCAGTCAAGATAAGCATTCCAAGAAGAGAAACAAAAAAACATGGAGCACTAAAATTCTGAAAAACTCCCGATAAACTGAATGCCCCATGTATATAAAATATAGAAGCTGCCTCACCAATTGTAGCTGCGCCGCCGCGATTAACGGAGAAAACCTTTGTAGGGGCGCTTATGATAGTGTAATAAAGTGATGGGAAAAGTATACTTAATGCTATCAACCCAAGGATGCCAATTCCAAATATTGCCAGAGGATAATAATAAGAATTTAATCTTTTCTGTATGAACACTTTTTCAACAAGACTCAAGACCACAAAACTGATCATCGCCCCCAGAGCAACGAGAACAGGGTACCAAGAGTAGTCATAAATGTCAAATCCAATTTCAGGATGTACAGAGGGCAACAGGAGCACTGTACTTAATGAAAATATCGTTATTCCTATAATCCCAAGGTAGTCACTTGATTCTTTACGTAAGTTGTTAAGAATATATTGGAATACAGCATAACCCAGAGCTATGAATGCGAAAAGAGAAGCTCCTACCCATGAAAGCTGATAGATCGAATACATGATCCCAGCCATAATAGAATATATCAAAGGTTCTTTCAGGACCTTAAATTCTTTATTAAATACATGCTCAAAACTCAGGTTATTTTTCTTTGCAGAAATCAACGCCAACATGAAATACATCATAAAAACGGTACTGAATAAAGATTCAGCCACATGACTATGTGTAAAGCCAATCATTGAACCAGATAAAAACTGACCAGGAGCTATGGCAATTAAAATTGCAGCAATTATACCTGTTTTATGACCTCTAAGATTTTTTCCTATATAATAAACTGGAATGACTGTAAGAACTCCGAGAACGACAGGGAGGTATGCGCCTACAGTGGCAACAAGTTCAGAACTTGGATGGCCCAAGCCCAAAATAAGGGAAGGAATAGCTATCATCTGCTCGAAAAATGGACCAAAATGTATGTAACTACCGTGAGGATAGTTGGTCCATGGGGTGTAAAACATCCTATGAGGGTAGTTTTTAAGAAGAAAATCCAAGACACGCATGTGGTACCAAGCGTCGTTAGTCGCGAATTTGACCACTCCATTTGGTAAAAACACGTTTTTTGAAGGGAGTGTTCTGATCCAAAAAGATACCAAACAGCATATTGCAACTATCAGAGTATAAGGCCAGCTAGATTTTATTTTAGCTTTAAGTGATGATACAGGACAATCTTGAGAATTCATAATAATCCACTTTTAGACGTACTTTTTTGCAATTACGGTGAACTCACGAGTTATTTACACTTCAAAATATAGATCAAAAGCATTCAGTTGGTTCATTTAGCATTAAGATTTTATTTTTATTCACGGACAAGGTAACGAATTTACTGTAAATTCAAAGTGAAATTCTTGAATACTTTATGTGATTAGATTATTTCAACGTGTGATTCCCTTTCTCACAAATGGTTGAGATTTGTAACTTTACAGCAGAATCGACACACTGCCAATTTGTGAAGAAAGAAAATTCACTCTTACACAAGTTCACAAAAATGATATTTTTCTCAATAATATCAAAAGTTGTTTCCAAGGAATCCTCCAGTTGTTCTTATGACATTGAATCACTATCAAGTGTAATGACTTTGTGAATGACCACTCAGCTGAATACTAAGTGACTTCTTAGTTCATTCCTTTCTCCTTTGAAAACAAGTCCCTAAGCACATCCCCGCATTCTATGGTTGTCAGATTCCGATTAGATTTTGATCAATGAGAGAAAATTTTTTAATGTTAATTGCAGTATTAATGTCTCTATCATGTTTTGTCTTGCAATCAGCAAATTTCCATTCTCCATCTTTTAGTGTTAAATCAGAGTTATGGTATCACAAACAGGACAAATCTTAGACGAGGGAGCAAATTTACCTATCAAAAGAATGGGTTTTCTTGACCATTCTGATTTATATTCTAATTTTGTTACAAAACTACTCCACACCGAATCACGTATAGCCTGTGCTAAATGGTGATTCTTAATCATGTCTTTAACATACGGAGTTTCAAAAGCTATTGCTTGGTTTTCGCTAACAAGTTTAAAAGAGAGTTTGTGTTGAAAATCATTTCTCTTATTTATTATTTTCTTATGAAGTAGAGCAAGTTTTTGTTTGGCTTTTTCTCTGTTTTGAGAACTGTTCTGTTTTCGACTAACTCTTTTTTGGAGTGTTTTAAGTCTTTTCAAAGAGTTTTTCAAATACTTAGGATTGTCAACCTTTTCTCCAGTTGAAATAACAGTAAAATTTGTTATCCCAATCTCTACTCCAATAGCCGTAGATTCAGAAAACGTTTGTTTAACTGGAAATTCTTTGCCATTTTCCACTAAAATGCTGATATAGTATTTTCCTGTGAAAGATTTCGAAATAGTAGCAGTTTTTAATTCCCCTCCAAATGTTTTGTGAAGAACTGCTTTTATTTCTCCAGTCTTAGTAAGCTTAATAGTATCATTTTCAAAATCCACATTGTAGTGTTTTGGTATCAGGAATGACTGAATTGGAATCTTCTTTGATTTGAATTTAGGAAAATTATTCTTTTCTCTAAAAAATCTATTGAATGCAGATTCTACCAGGTTAACCATACCCTGAAGTGATTGAGAATTAACTTCTCTTAACCAAGGATTTTGCTTTTTTAGATTTGGAATTAATTTGTTTAAGTCAAACCTAAAAATTGATTTCCCAATTTGCTCATATATTTTTACTTTCTGATCAAGCGTCCAATTATAGACAAACCTACAAATACCAATATGTTGATTAAGTTGGTTAGATTGGTTAATTGTTGGATATAGCCTAAACTTGAATGCTTTCATCATAAAATATTTAGTACTCTTTAACAATATATATATTTTTGGATAAATACAGGGCATGAACATAAAAATCATAGCAAATTTTTGTTAATGTATCACATTATCTTTGTATGCCAATATCGAAAAAAGATACTAGAACTGATTGACTGAGAACTCAAACAAATATTTCATGATATTGAAAAGAAAACCGATTCTGAAACACTAAAAATTAGAATCTAACCCCGTGAAATGTGGGAGATGGGCTCGAGAACTTGTTTTCAAAGGAGAAAGAAATAAACCAAAGAAGGGGAACGCACTGCTATGATTTCCCTGTTCAACAGCATAGTTTTATAGAAGATTTAAATAAATCTCTGATTTACATGAATCATTTATATCTAATTTATAAATGTGTGATGAAATTTAGGGGTTATAGGCATCCGAAGTATTTAATATTCTTTACTTGGCTATTTTTTAATTAACTGTGCAAAAATAGTTTCGGAACAAAGTTTACTTTCACATAAAAATATTTTAATATAGTTCATCAATATAATATTACGTAAATTTTTATGTGATCTAATCAAATTGATTTTGTTAGATCGAAAATAAGTAAATGGCTAATGAAAAAATGAAAAAATAATTACTATAAATACATTTGAATAAATATACAAATGATTAACTTAATTAACGATAATTAGTATATAACAAAGTTAAGCATGGCGATATATCAGCTTCGAACATCAGTAGTGTAGTGGTTATCACCGGGCGTTGCCAACGCTCGAACCCGGGTTCGAATCCCGGCTGATGTATATTAAATTGGTGAACTGCCCCTCGCTGTCACTGAGCGTCAAGGAAGGAGCTTTCTTCCAGTACTGAAGTTATTTGATTAGAAATACTGTTACTTATAACTATCATCAAGTTTGATTGTCGAATATTATCAACAATTTGTTGACAATCTTCGACAATACAAAATTTCCGATGGATCTCAAATTTGATAACAGATGAAGGAATTACTAGAATTAAGCCCCTTCCTCGGAAATATAAACTCTACAGAGTTCGACTAAAGGAAACAAACTATAGAAGATCTCGAAAAAACCCTAAATTAATTTATATGCTGATAAAAAATATGTAAACAACTAAGGAAAATAAGAGGTTTATCGAAATTCTATACTGAAATAATTTATATGAAGAATCGTGAAACCCCTAAGCTAAAGATTCATGGAGTTTACGCTTCTTAAGATACCAACTCCAACCAAGATTTTACTGCTCACATAAATAGACTTAGTAGCCTAAACGCAATACCACCTATTATGATTGCTGTGCCAATCTCAGTTATTGTTAAGACCGTAGCTTTTCTCCACCCGAACTCCGATGCCAGGGCCAGTATATTAGCTAAGCATGGGATGTATATCATGCTGACCAGCGCCAAGACTATTAATTGAACCGGAGTCATAATCGAGGCAAAGTTTGTGGTATGAAAAATTACAGCCAGTGTTAATAGGGTCATTTCTTTCCTTACGATTCCAAATATCAACAATATACCAGATACTGCTGGTAATCCAAGCCACCAGACCGTTAGCGGCATTAACGCATTATTAATCGGAGTTAGTGCTCCAACTGCATATAATGCTTGAACTACTGCACTGCCTATGATGTAAGCCGGGAATACGATCATGACCAATGATTTGGTGCGTGCCCACGTCTGTTTGATTATAACTTTGAGAGAGGGGATGTGGTAATCTGCCATCTCTATGATGAGACCGACGGACTCTCCAGGCATTACCTTGAACGCTATGCGACCTACTACGATAATTAGCAATATATCAAATACATATAGCACCAGACCCCACCAAATACTTACGAATTTAGCTACCAATCCTAAAATAACGACAGTCCTTGCTGTGCAGGGTATTAGTGTGACCAAGTATGCCAGGAGTGTTTTTTGCTTTGGGGTTTCCATTATCCTACAAGAGTAAACCGCTGGCACATTGCACCCATACCCAAGGATGAGTGGAATGACTGCCTTGCCATGCAATCCTAGCTTATGCATACCGCGATCGAGCATGAATGATATTCTAGTCAAGTATCCAGAATCCTCAATAAATGCAAGTATTAAGTAAAATGGTAGCACATACGGGATTATGAGAGTTACTCCGGCTACAAATCCGGTGAAAGCCCCATTCCATATGATGCTTTCTATGGGACCTGTAACGACCGGTTCATACTTCTCTACCACAGTTAAAAAATCTTGTATAAAGTCCGAAACACGGGTACCTATGAGAAACGTCCAGACCAACAGCCCCCCAATGACCATGATAGCAGTCACATATCCCAATACTGGGTGCAGGGCGATATTATCCAAAGCTTCTGTCAAAGTTCTTTTTTTCACGCCTGGCATGACATCCCTGAAGACCTCATGAGCAATCATGTCCGCTACATGATATCGCTCACCGGTGATCACTATTCCAGATGACTCACCGTGTATCTCCTCAATCTCTTCAGCCAGTGAATCAGCTAATATGGGAACATTCGAGTCAACCTTCTCGAAAAGGCTGCGAATCTCAGCGTCTTTCTCGATAAGTTTGATAGCCGTCCAACGTGACGGATATCCAGTGTTTACATTCCCCAGGGCTGCTATAAGCTTCTCTAAGCGCTGCTCTATTTCTTGACCATATTTTATTTTGTTCGGAAGTTTTTTATTTTTGATTGCATCTATGATTATTTCTGTCAGGTTGTCGATGCCGGTTCCCTTGATTGCTACAGTGGTAACTACAGACACTCCCAGGATTTCCTCCAGTTTTTTAGCATCGATGGATAATCCTTTCTTTTCCATGAGATCCACCTGGTTGAGTGCTATGACCATCGGCACGCCTAATTCTATCAGTTGTAGTGTGAAAAACAAATTTCTTTCCAGTGCCGATGCGTCTATGACATTTACGACTATGTCCGGCTTTTCAAGAGCGATGAAATCTCTAGATACGATTTCTTCCATTGAGTATGTGGAGAACGAGTATATTCCTGGAAGGTCGATTATTTTGATCCTCATACCTTTATAATGCAATAATCCCTCAGCACGCTCTACCGTCTTCCCCGGCCAGTTGCCGATTATCTGATCCACACCAGTTAATTGATTAAATATGGCACTTTTACCCACATTAGAGTTCCCTGCAAGAGCAACCACTCTTTTGAAATCTTTCATCTTTTTAGATGCGGAGCCGCACTGCCCACAATTTTGACATTCTGCCATTAATACTCCATTTTATCTTGACACGTTTACAAAAATATTATCGGCTATTTCCCTTGCTATCGCTAGATTAGTCCTTCTGACGCATATTTCTATGGGGCCATTCATTGGTGCTTTTCGCAGTAGTTCGACTTTTGTATTCAACGTTAATCCAAGGTCAGATAACCGCTGTACGATTTTCTTATCTCCCCGGAGGAATTTGATGAGGCCCTTTTCACACAGTTCAAGGTCAGTGATCGGAACAATGTTCCCATCATTTGCTCTACGCTTTCGTGAACTAGTAGCTCCGTTGCAATCATCACACGTACCTAAAAACATGGTACAGGAACTAATATGGCTTCCATGTGGGCACCTAGCAGGAGCATTAAGAATCTTACATAACGCGTTTTCCGTCTCATCAGAAATATCGTGCTCCATCTTACATGCTTCAGCGTGAGCCTTTTTTTTATCGATATGGAGAGTATCAGTGAGAAATACTTCCAGAAGCCTATGTTTACGTTTAATTTTAATAGCTATTATCAACCCTTCCTTTGTTAGAGTAGCTCCTTTATAAGGCGCATAGACTACAAGACCCTTTTTCGCCATATGCTGAATTGCTTCTGTAACGCTTGCTGGCGATTTTTTAAGGCATTTTGCGATCTCAGTAGTCCGTGCGGCTTCGTTTTTGCCCGCTATATCATAAATCGTTTTAAGATATTCTTCCACTTGTTCTGATGGCATCGAATCACTACCACGGTTAAAAACAATCCGCATATATATAGATTTTGGCTAACCTAAATCACCTAACTTATAGAACACAAGATTATGAAGGTACACTTATTCAAAGCATTGAATCACATTGTAAAAGCCCAAAAAAATAGACCTAGCTAGACACCAGAAAAATCAGCAAAACCTTTGTCAAGAAAGGAAAAATAAAAAAATTTAATAAATATAGAGGATTTTCGATAACCCTCTGATTTTCACGAGTCATTAAATATACCATTTTTAAGCATATAAAGCTCACATCTCCTTTAGTATCTTAATTCTCTCATCAATGGGTGAATGTGTGGCAAATAGAAAATTTGCATTCTTAAAAAGTAATGGGTTAGTAAAATAAAGATGCGAAACAGCCCCATTCACTTTCGTATCGACATTATTCTCCTTAATCTTCTCAAGTGCAGAAGCAAGACCTATAGGATTACGCGTAAGGTATGCTCCACTTGAATCAGCAAGATACCCTCTCTGCCATGAAACTGCAAGCTGAATCAACTGCTTGAAAATCGGCACAAGTATAGCAAGTACAAGGTTGTGGTACAAAAATGATATTTCCGCAGTTTGATACTAGAATTATTACCTTTGTGTACCATTTTCTCGGTGATGAGAATGATTAACTTTCCTAATTGTGAATGTTTACACTGATTTTGCAATAAAGCCAGATTTTTTGTACCACAATCATCCTATATTAGACCCTTTTCCCAAATGCCCATCAAGGTCATAGTCCTAAAAATGAGGACCAGAAAGAACATCTAATGCATTATCCTTCTTCAGGACTTAAAATATACAACAAGGACACCATTAAAGACTTTAGTATTTAACCTGTGTAATCTCGAGCCCATCTAACTACAATGTTCATATATTTTCCTGTTTCATAGCAACAGTATGACAAGCTACCAAACTCTAGTAAAAGATGTTATAAAAAAAGCTGATGTTCTTATAGAGGTCTTAGATGCTCGATTTCCTGATGAGACACGAAATAGAGACGTCGAACGTGAGATCGTCAGCTTAAACAAACCGTTTATAATAGTCATCAATAAATGCGACCTTGTTTCAAGGGAAAAAATTGAGAAAACTAAAGCCTACCTTTCAAAAACTGCACCAACAGTTTTTGTTTCTAGTAAAGACAAGTCAGGAACAACGATCTTAAGGCATCAGATCTTAGAATTCGCGTGTATAAAAAGACGTGATATCCTTGTTGGCACCCTTGGCTATCCCAATGTGGGCAAATCTTCGATAATCAATAGCGTTACAGGTAGGCATAGGACAAGCACATCCCCCATATCCGGTCACACAAAAGGAGTTCAGAAAGTGTATGCAGGCTCACGGATTATGTTTATGGATACACCTGGGGTGATACCTTTTGATGAGACGGATGAGTATATCCAAGGACTATTAGGAATAAAAGATGCAACTAAAATACAAGATCGCGTTGGTGTTTCCCTGAAGATTATAGAAAAAATTCTTGTTGAAAACAAAACCGCCCTGGAGTCATTCTATCATATTACGATAGAGAATCAGAGTTCTTATGACGTGCTTGAACTTATAGGCAAACAGTGCAATTTCCTGCAGAAAAAAGGTGAGATCGAGGAAGCACGAACTGCTATCAAAGTAATCACTGACTGGCAAAATGGTCTGCTTCTTATTTGATACTGATAAAAATATATACGTTGTTTTACAAAATTTAAGATATAATTTCACCAAATTAAAGTAAAATATTACTGATTTCGGCTGAAACCAAAAAATATAGTTTTTTTGTGCCAAAGCATAGAAGTACCGTTTTTGCTAGCAATCTTTCTTTAACAGATTATTTTGCGCTTTTAATCACGTGCATACAGTTAAGCATCATAAAAAATAATTCATACTTGCTGCTTTATAGACCAATACCCACTGAGTACTAATATCACAATATTCGTAACAATTAGATCATAGGAACCTTCATCCCTTCGTCCCGGAATTGGTGATGAAGGTAAAGCAATCGGTACATAACGACGTAGTTGATGGAGCCAATTTCGATTTAATTTTTTCATGGGTCCGATAATAATAGGGGTCTCGATGCTAACTGGGATATCAAATTCAGTCTCAAATTCGTTTTATAATACGATATTATTCACGAGCATGATCCACTAAAAAAAGATTGAAACACGTTTATAATTATAAAAAGGGATCTCAACATGCATTCACTCGAAAACAGATCTGTAGGAATGGATTTTTACATCGATCAAGAAGGGCAGATACATCTTCATTTTACATAGAAAGAAATTCGTGAGCAAGAACAACTAAAGAAAGAAGCAAAAAAATATCCTTATAAGGTCTGAGTATTAGTAATCCACAGATTTACGAGGCAAGATTCATAAATAGGTAACGATTCCGCCTGTCGATTGACCCTAACAGAAAGCTTCAAAAATCACCGCTAGAATAATAGTAATTTACCTACTTTTAAAACTCTGAGAATAAAAGATCCTAGTACAATATTTAAACATTTCGGCTATGCACTATTAAAGAGTGGGTAATTAATTTAACTTTAGCAGTGAAAGAACAGGATAACGAACCAGTTATATTTTACAGAACTTTCGCTACACTGTCAAATATGCTTAATATATATGCTTAATATAGTATATTCTATATTTTGTCCCCTTGCTTCAAATTCTGTTTTTCAGGAATCGGCTTCTTTTCCGGGACATTATGAAGATAAATTTCACGCTGAGGGAATGGGACTTCTATGTTGTTTTCTTCAAGGACCTTTTTTATGGCCCAAAGAAAACGGGTTTTCAGTACGTACCACTCACTAATCGGCGCCCAGATTCTGACTACAAGATTTACCGAATTTTCCCCGAGTTCATTTACATAAACAGATGGGGGAGGACTACTGAGGGCAAAGGGCTCTTTGTCAATTAAATCCTGGATGAACCAGATTGCTGCGTCAGCATCGTCACTGTAGCGAATTTTCATTGTAAAATCGAACCTTCTGACCGAGTAACTCACAGTATTTGTGATATTTGTTGTAAAGACTTGTTGGTTGGGAATACGGATAAGAAGCCCATCAAAAGTCCTTATAAAGGTAGAGATTATGCGGATATCAGTAACATAACCCGATATCTTATTAATTTCGACTTGATCTCCGATTTTTATAGGTTTTTCTATCATTAAAAAGACACCAGAAATCAGATTTCCCACAATATTCTGACTTGCAAATCCGAGAACAATGCCTGTGATCCCCCCTGCTAGTAAGAGCCCTGAAGGATCAAGCCCTATCAGAGGGAGTACAGTGATAAAAACAATAAGAAGTGAACCATAGTATAAAAATTTGGTTGTAGTCTCGCCCACGTCCTTACTAACCTTATTTTTAAAGTATCGACGCAAGTAAAATATAATGATTCTAGAAATTATGATCGAAAACGACAGAATAAATATAAACTCTAGCAAATTTCCTAGAGTAACTGGACCCTGGGAGGTAGAATATAAAATAAAGTTTAAAATATTAATGCTCATCATCAAAGTCCCAACCTCATGTCAAAAGTTGGGGGTACAAAATCAAGTTTCCTAATGTAAACTTCGAGAGCTTCTTTCCAAGTATCCTGGTTTTTACGAGGATAACTTTTCAGACGCCCATTAATATGATATAGTTCGAAACCTGTTTCAGCCATGTTTTTGCTAAGGATATCCATGCGTGCCTTCATGAATACATTGCTGTCATAGTAAAGTTTCATCCCAGATGCACTGAAAACAACCTTTGAGATAGAGACCCAGTCAGAAGTGGTGTTTCGTACAGTTAATTCCATAAGCCCTTCATGAAGAGGATTCAGAGAAGGTGCAACGGAATATATCTTGCTTTTCCAGTACTTACAGACCAATCCATTTGAGACAGACCCATAAAGAGTAAACTTCTGCCTCGACAAAGTCAGCACGTCTAGAAGCTGGTGGTTCTTGTTTTCCTTATCTGAGATAAAAATTCCTATTTCAATCGGAAAGGTAAGGAAAATAGTTTCCCTTGCTCCTGCAGCAAGAAGCAGCATTTTTTCGAACTCTATCAACAAATTTTGTGTAATTTCTTTAGGAGTGTTAAGGGGCTTTACTGGATTTATAATTAATTTCCCCTCCTCCAGAATAAGTTTTTCTACCCGATCTGTTCCAAGTGTCCTTTTGTATATCCACTGTGCTTCTATTTTTTCCACTGAAATAGAAATTCCTTCTTTCTCCAGTGAAAATGGGGGGTCATAATTGCCGTACATAGTATCTCAATAGTTAACATTTTTAAGCAAATTTCTAAACTTCTTAGTTTTTATTCTAACTATTATAAAAAAGTAACATTTTGACTATCATTTCGATTTAATTGTATATAACAGTAGATTTTATGTGATAACTTTGAGGTAATTGTTCACAATGTTTTTACTTACATGTAAATAATAAGGGGTGCTCCCAACTTAAAAAATTGATACTCTGTAATATCTATAACTGGTTCAGATTTACCTTTAATTCTTTTTTCGCGATAAAGATTTGGAAAAAATTCAAACAAAATAAAAATAAAGGTAAATCTGAATTCTCTGAAAAATAGTACGTAGGAGAATAACCTTCAAATCTCAACGATAATGGGCCGAAAGGTTTAAATTTACCAGATTTTATCAATACATCTCCGAACTACTCTTTATTACCAATCTTGTTTATTATCTTTTCAACTCAAAATATCCATTTTTTGAATACCGCGCTGTATTCTTTTTTTATTATAACACAAATGACTCTCACGTCTGTTGTAGTTAAGCTAACACCATATTCCTCGCTGTACCCACATTGATACACAAAATTTTATTCCGTTGAAGAAGTCCAGGCACCAAAATTCAAGTTTCATGTCATAGCCAATACATTATTTGTCAGTAAATGTTATTGCTAATGAGACATAATGCACTGATCCCAAAACTCAAAATTGTCTATCAAATATCGAATTTTGAATGATTAATCGAGTCCATTATCATAAAAGCAGTTCTGGAACTCATATTGATCGAAGAATAAATTTTTTTAGTATGGGATCTGTCATAAAAAATGTGAATATAGTTCAGACTGTTTTAACATGGAATTTAAAGGTTCATTCCTTGAATGCTTCTTTTTTTAAGGTTCTCTTGCATATTCCTTTTGTCTGCTGGCTGCCTTTAGTCGTTGTTTAAATTCCCCACGAATGAAAACCTACAGCACCAACAACAAACCTTTCATCTTCTCTAGAAAATTCTGGAGAGTAATATTTGTCCATGAGAAAACTAAGTCCTTTACTTAAGCTGAGTTGCCAGGAATAACCCGTACTTGAGTTTTCCTGAGGCCTCAGATAAAAAAAATGGTCCCACTTTTAAAAGATATGGTTTTACAGTTATCATATTCAATTGTACTAGGTGGCTGAGTAGCTGCCATAAATATATAAAACAAAGCCATTGGAATTATAGACATTTACGAATATATTAGCAAAATTGATATTCCAGGTAGAATTATTGATATATTTATCACCTTTAATCAACAAAAATTCATTTTGTGTATACACTTAATTTTAAACAACGTTTGAAGTTTCACATATAGGACATCCTCATATTCTAAAGTTAAAAAAATCCCATCTCCCACTTATCAACTAGAGAAAATAAGCAGCATTTCTTTACTAAAGTAACCTATAATAGTCATGATAAGTATTAACCCGGTTATTTAAGATTTATTATAGAATTAAAAGCTCAATAAAGTTTATGTTCTAAGATTGAAGCGTATTTATCCGTCAATTTATATAAGTAATTATTTATTTAAATTTACTAATATAAGAATTAGTCAATTGACAGATACCTCCCCCCTGTTAATTGGCAGAAACACCCCCTATGTCAATTGGCAGAAACACCCCCATGTCAATTGGCAGAAAAAACCCCTCTTTCAATTGGTAGAAATATCCCCTTTGTCAATTGACAGAAAAACCTCCTATGTCAATTGAC
>Ga0224522_1000259_pt1 | contig 22138 bp, 20 predicted proteins | sample CFST25metaG_FD_182733 | JGI IMG/M metagenome (GOLD analysis project Ga0224522, IMG submission 182733) | Peat soil microbial communities from Stordalen Mire, Sweden - C.F.S.T25 | ecosystem: Environmental > Terrestrial > Soil > Wetlands > Peat | place: Sweden: Norrbotten County, Stordalen Mire...
GTTTTACGGGTTCATCCTTTACATCCCGGCTTACCTTTTGAATTTTGTATTTGTGAGGTATATCCTGACCTACCTGCTCCTCCTGCCTTTTTCCGGTAATCCACTTACTTTTTCATCCTTCATCGGGAAAGGGATCATGGACATTGCATTTTATCCTTTTCAAGTCTATGTTTTTACTGCCCTCTCATTGTTCTATATCCAGTCGGTATACATGATGTGCATGATAAGGTTCCGGAAAAGACAGGTGTTGATCTTTATCATAATCTTTTTTACAGTTCTGCTCGTTCATAATTTAGGGATGAGGATGCTGATGATGAAGCTCGCGCATATTCCTGTGGGGGGTGGTTTAGCGCCGGGGATCCTGATTTTCTTTGACCCTGGATTCGGGTACTACTTACCAACTTCGAACACGCAAGTATCTGATTATTTTGTTTTTATCAAACCGATCAGGAACCTGAACCGTTTGATCTGGTTCGTTGTTTTCTTCATGTTTTACATTACAGCCTGGTACAAGTTAAAGGAACGCGAATTATAAATTGCCCAAAAGATGAATTTCAGCGAAAATCAATCGATATACATCCAGATCACCGATTATATGAAGGACCAGATCCTCATGAACAAATGGCAGAAGGAGGAGAAAATCCCATCGGTGAGAGACCTGGCTTGCGAACTACAGGTAAATCCGAATACGGTTATGCGAGCATATGATATTCTTCAGCAGGAAGGGGTCATATATAATAAAAGGGGAATAGGAAACCACGTCTCATTCGATGCCCCTGCAAAGATCATAAAAGCACGAAAAGAGAAGTTCCTGAAATCGGAGATCCCTGTCTTTTTCAAAAAAATGCATCTGCTGGAGCTTGGAATCGGCGAACTCGAAGTCCTCTATAAACATTTTGTACGTGAACAACATAAGAAATAATCATAATCAGGGTATGAAAACGAGCAATATTATTCTCATTAGCGCCATTTGCCTGGCAGTTGTGTGGACTCTCCTCATCGGCTGGTTCGGTTCTTCGGCAATCAAAAATAATCTGCAGGGTAAAGATCCCTATTTCATGCAATCAAACCATAAGTACCTTGAGAACCATAAAAAGACCTTCGCGGCACCTGTGAATGAACTCTTCATTTCAGGTGAATGGCCTGCCGTTCTGACCCTTATTCCCGGCAAAGAGCTCTGTGTTCTTTCCAATCCGATGATCTGGACCTGTGAGTATACTGATCTGAAAAACGGGAGATCAATGATCAGCTTGAAAAACCATAAGGATATAACCGATCCGGTCACCATAACTATACCCCGTATCCCCCGTTTTTCAATTGATAATTTTTCGGAAGTCAAAATTCAGAACCTGAACCAGGATGAAATCCGCATTCAATGTAAACAGCTCAGTTCATTCAGTTCAGGCAATTGTAAGATAGGTACATTGAGCCTTGATTTTCCCCGGAGCAGAGATCGGCTTGACATTCATATTGATAGTTCGAATCATATCGAAACTTTTATAGTTGCTGTAAAGGGATCCGGTAAGCTCAGGCTGGAAACTGCAGGAAACCTTAAAAATCAGTTTTCACTGTCCGATTCGGTTAAACTTGAAACCACCTATGAGCTGATGAAAAAGCTCAGGTAGTTTTTGTTGACTCCTGCAGTTTGACTTTTTTCACACGCACGGCATTCATACCTTTAAAACTGCGCTCTGTTTCAAACATGACGGTGTCGCCTTCAACGACTTCTTCTTCAAGGGAGTTGATATGTACGAAATACTTTTCCTGGGTTTCGAGTTCTTTAATAAAACCAAAACCTTTTTGGGAATTGAAAAACTCAACCCGGCCTTTCTTTATCGAATTTGCCTCTTCAATTTCCCTTTTTTGAACGCTTATCTGTATGTTTTCGGGATTGACCTTTTTTTTGTTTAACGGATTTGGAGGAGTATCTGAGATGCGCCCGTTTTCATCTACATAGGCTGTCATGTTCTCAAGTCCGCCCCCAGGTGAATTTGCTTTACGCTCAGCGAGTTTCTGCTGCTTGTCAAGTCGTTTCTTTAATCGTTTTTTTTCTTTTTCTCTTTTACTGAAAGTTTCTTGTGAACTCGCCATTAATGTTTGTTTATGTGAATGTTAATCTGTTTTGCAAAGGTAATATAATAAACCGTAACATCTTTATAATTGATTGAAGGTATTATTTTTGTGTTGCAAGCTAAAACGTCAGAAGTTCATTTAAACATATGAAAAATCTTGTTCCCCAAACCTTTGGAATGGATTTCATATGTTCTGATCTTATTATTCTTGTCTGCCGGATGAAGTGCTCGTTTATAACAAACCTTATACCGCAACGGGATCGGCCCTATGTGCCTGATCCGGTGCGCCATAAGCTTTAATTGGGGAATCAGTTCTTCCCGGTGTTGCAGACAGTGCTTAAATTAATAGATTTGTATATTCAGGCTGATTTTCCTCCCGTCAGGGGATACGATCCCGGCCGATCTATCGTTATTGATATTAAATAATCATACAATGGAAGAGATCGAGGTTCCAACCGAACATCTTCAGGAGCAACTGAATGAAGCGACCAAAGAGAGCGAGGAGAACTGGATTTTAAAAGTGGCTCTCACCGCAGCCATCCTCGCCGTATTTGCGGCCATTACGGCTTTAATGGCAGGGCATTATGCCAACGAGGCTATGATCGAACAACTCAAAGCCTCGGATCAATGGGCTTATTACCAGGCAAAGGGCATTAAATACGTAGTGATTGAGAACAAGATCGATCTTCTGCAACAGATGGGAAAAGAATTAAACCCTAAGGACCGGGAGAAGGCTGACAAGTATAAGGAAGAGCAGAAAGAGATCGATAAATCGGCCCGTGAAAAGGAAGTTGTATCGGCCGAAGACCTGGTACTGCATAATAAACTGGCAAGGGGGGTGACTGTATTCCAGGTAGCCATTGCAATTTGTGCCATATCGGCCCTTACAAAAAGGAAATGGTTGTGGTACGGCAGTATCTTACTGGGAATTTCAGGCATCCTCTTATTCGGGATGATCTTCTTCTAACCATAAGCTGTGCCTTGCCTGCTTCAGTTTTTTATTTACGGGATCCTTCATCTTCGGTGTAAAAAAACAGCAAATGAAAACTTCAACCTTAAGCATGATCATCTGCCTCTTTTTCCTGTCAATAGGAGCAAGGGCCCAGTTTGTCCAGGATGCCATGAAGATCATCGATCCCGGCAATGGAGGCTTAAGCCAAAAACAGGCAGCAGATGGAATCCGTGAAGCCCTGATCAAGGGAACGGCTGAAACCGTAAACATCGTTTCAAAAGCCGACGGCTTTTTTTTAAACCCCGAAATAAAGATCCCTTTCCCCGAAAATGCCAGGACTATTGAATTAAAATTGAGGGCTATAGGGCTTGGAAGCAAACTGGATGAAGTGGTCCTGGCCATCAACCATGCCGCGGAGGATGCGGCAAAAAGTGCGCAGCCGATCTTTGTCAACGCGATCACAAGCATGAATATTTCCGATGCATTGCAGATCGTGAGGGGGAAGGATGATGCCGCAACCCAGTACCTGGCCAGAACGACTTCGCCGGAACTAAAGGCGAAATTCAGCCCGGTGATAAAGTCCTCACTCGACAAGGTGGATGCGACCCGGCTCTGGGCCGAGCTGATAATGGTTTACAACCAGGTCCCGTTTATAACGAAACAAAATCCCGATTTAACTGCTTACGTTACCGATAAAGCCATCATCGGCCTGTTTACAATGATTGCAAAGGAAGAACTTAAGATCCGTCAAAACCCTGCAGCCCGCAGCACCGAACTTTTAAAACAGGTTTTCGGGAAACAGTAATAAATTACCACAGCCGGATGAATTGTTCTGCTAAGATATTCCTTTGCCCATTCCTGTCAAGTCAATTAACCAAAATGTAAAAAGGACAGAGGGCTTTCATAATAATTATCCGGTTAGTCCAAATACCTTTCTGAAATGATAGCCGTAAATTGAAAATGTTACGGCATCAACAACCAGGGTCGGTCGTCTGAAAAGGGTCCATGCCATGAAGGTCCAGTAATCTCTCCTGCCTTTATTAAAGATCCCGATTATAAACATTGATTTTAAAAAACCTATCAGTGCGACTGAATCGATTTTTGCCGTATTGTATTTTCTTGGCCTGTAATTTAGCAGCAATCGCCTGATCCGTTTATAATAGGGTTTTGTGGTGTAAATGTTGTGAATGATGGTTTTATAACCCTGAACAAGCTCAGTGGAATTCATCCTGGGAATAAAATTCATTGAGAAATCGGTATTGTTACCGCTTGCTTCAATGGTCAACCTGTTTTCTGCTTCAAGCCGCTTATACAGCTTTGTGTTTTTTGGCGCATTTAACAACCCAACCATTGCTGAAACGATACCACTTTGCTGTATGAAATCAATTTGTTTCTGGAAAACCCCTGGTGTATCACTGTCGAAACCAACAATAAATCCACCCGAAACCTGAAGACCGGCAAGTTGGATCTTTTTTACGCTCGAAAGCAGGTCCCTGTTTTTATTCTGAAACTTATTACAATCTGCCAGTGACTCTTCTTCCGGAGTTTCGATCCCGATAAAAGCAGAGTTAAAACCTGTATCGGCCATTAACGACATAAGTTCCGGATCATCAGCAAGATTAATTGACGATTGGATAGTAAATGAAAATGGATAGTCATGTCGTTGCATCCATGATTTCATAGCAGGCAGGAGGTCTTTTTTTATTCCCTGTTTGTTGCCTATAAAGTTGTCATCGACAATGGATACCGATCCCCTCCAGTCAAGGCTGTATAGTATATCAAGTTCCCTGATGATCTGACTTGTGTTTTTCATTCTGACCTTATGCCCCAGAAGTGAAGTGATTTCGCAAAAATCACAGGAGAAAGGGCATCCACGCGACACCTGGATGTTCATCGAAGCATAGTCCCCTCTTGATACCAAATGATAATCAGGTACCGGGCTTAAAGTAATATCAGCAAATTCACTGGTTTGATATACCCTTTTTGGAAGTTGCCCATTCTCTAGATCATTCAGGAACAAGGGTAATGTAATCTCAGCTTCATTCAGAATTAAATGATCAATCTGGGGATAGTTGTTATAATCCTGTGTAAACAGGGGGCCGCCTCCGACAATTTTGACTTTATACTTCAAACATTCCTCAATAACCCTGTTTACTGATTCCTTCTGGATATACATGGCACTTATAAAAACATAATCGGCCCATTGGAAATCGGTTGACTGAAGTACCGAAACATTCATATCGACCAGTCTTTTCTGCCACGTTTTGGGGAGCATTGCCGATACGGTAATTAAACCAAGAGGAGGAACCCCGGCTTTCTTGGAAATAAAGCGCAGGGCATGCTTAAAACTCCAGAAGGAATCAGGGTAATCGGGATATATCAATAATACATTCATTTCCTACTGATACATAAGCCTGTATAGTTCCTTTAGGTCCGGCGACAGTATAACTTCAGTTCTGCGGTTACCAGCGCGTCCTTCATCTGTTTCGTTGGTTTTCACCGGGTAAAATTTACCTCTGCCTGAAGCAATAATTCGGCCAGGATCAAAGCCAAAGTCATTCGTCAGAATACGTACAACGGATGTTGCCCGGGCTGTGCTGAGGTCCCAATTGTCTTCAAATTGTTTTGTTTTGATGGGAACATTATCGGTATGACCTTCAATCATCACAGTGATATCCGTGGTTTTATTAAGAATGTTGGCCAGGGATTTCAGAGCTTCTTTCCCCTGGGGATTGACCACATCGCTCCCTGACTTAAACAGCAGTTTTTCGGCAAGCGAAACATACAGGTTGCCGTCCTTGATATAAACCGAAAGGTCATCTGTATTATAATTCATAAGTGCGTCGGCTATTGCATTCTGAAGGTTGGTCATTATATCCTTTTGGGACAGAATAATGTCCTGAAGGTTTTTTAGCCTTTTAGCCTGGTCGGCAATGGTCATTTTTGATTTTGAAGAAAGGACTTTCAAGTCATTTATAACCGAGGCATTTGCATTCTGCAGGTTTATTGTTTCTTCTTTGATGGCCTTTGCCTGAATGCTGCACTCATTCAACCGGGCAAGGGTATTGGCATTATCCTGCTGGAGTTTCTCGGACCTGGCTTCCGAAGCCATAAACTTTTTACTGGATACGCATGATGTAAATACCATACCAGGGAGCAGGGATAAACATAAAAGGAATTGGATTACTTTTTTCATTTGAACAGATTTATTGAGCTTTTTCCTTAGGGAGCAGAAGAACGATTTCCACGTTTCTTTTTCCATTAAGGCTGTATTTAATTACGAAGCAAAGATGCAATCGCCGGGTGGGGAAAATGTTACATTATTTTTAAAAAAAGTTACATAATTCACACATTGCTAGATGTGTGAATTATGTAACTTTTTTATTCTATTATGTAACACTTTCGATAAGGATGGTCAGGACCTTTGTATGGTTGTGAAAACTCATTCACAAATGAAACAAGACCAAAATGAAAACACAATTACACAATGTCTTAATTGCAGTTATACTTCTCATGATACCAACTCTGAATTTAGCACAGGCTCCTTCTCTTGGAACTGCTTCAGGTTTTGTTCTCTTTTCCAGTATCGGGGCCGTAAGCAATACGGGAATCTCACATATTACCGGTAATATAGGTAGTAACAACGGTTCAAGTACAGGATTTGGTAATGTTGACGGTGTAATGAACGACAACGACGGGGCAAGTGCAGAGTGTGCAGCAGATCTTCTGACTGCTTACAATTTGCTGAACAGTGCCATTCCAACTTTTTTTCCGGCAGCTTTGCTTGGAAACGGGCAGGTTCTTACTGCAGGCGTATACTCAATATCAGTTGCAGCAAGCCTGAACCTGGATCTTACATTAGATGCACAGGGTGATGCAAATGCAGTATTTATTTTTCAGATACAGGGATCATTTTCCACAGCCGCAAATTCAAAAATCAAGTTGGCTAATGGGGCCTTGGCATGTAATGTATTTTGGAAAGTGGAAGGCCTTGTGAGTATGGCTACGGGAACTACCATGAGGGGAACGGTGATTGCCAATAACGCAGCAATTACCTTAAATACGGGCGACACTCTTGAAGGAAGGGCGCTTTCAACAACCGGGGCTGTTTCAGTTGACGGGCTGCTGGCTTATACTCCTATTGGTTGTGGAAGCACCATACTTACAGGACCAACGCCTCCTGCGCTAGCTTCAATGGCATGTTATGCGTTATTTTCTTCAAACGGTCCTGTTTCAAACGCAGGCATTACGGATGTTACAGGTGATGTTGGAACGAATGTAGGTTTGACCACCGGTTTCGATCCTTTATTAGTGACAGGAACGGTTCATCCCATACCTGATGGTTCCACAGCTCAATGCGCAGCCGATCTGGCCAATGTTTATACCTATCTGAACACACTGCCTTATGATATTGAACTGTTGTACCCTGCACAGTTTGGAAACAGCCTGGTACTTACACCGCATACCTATCTCTTAAATGCTGCAACAGTATTTACCGACACGCTTTTCCTCAATGCCGAAGGTAATGCAGATGCCGTATTTGTAATTAAGATAAATGGAGCCCTTTCGACGAGCACCTATTCGATAGTTAAACTGATTAACGGAACACAGTCAAAAAATGTTTACTGGAAGATAGAAGGCGCAGTGAGCATAAATAATTATTCTGTTTTCACGGGAACGATAATCTGTAACAACGGAGCTTTAGGTGCGTTAAATACAGGAGTTCTGCTCGACGGTAGGGCGCTCACAACAACAGGCGCTTTAACAACCGATGCAATTTATGCTATTGCTACCGCGATACCTTCCAATTGTTCAACCGTAAGCGTTCCACCTCCTGATACGGGAGATGCAAGTGAAGCCGTTACAATTTACCCGAATCCATTCCTGACTACCATATTCATCAGGATAAACGACACGGGTCAGCTTAAGGAGGTTAAATTCAGGTTGTATAATATTTTAGGAGCAGAAGTGATGAATGTTACACTCACGAAACATTTAACCGTACTTAAAGCAATAAATCTTCCCTCGGGGATTTATTTCTTTACACTAAGCGACAATATTGGTACTAAGCAATCGGGCAGACTAATTTCGCAGAAATAAATCATTAGGAAGAAAATCAGTTTATCATTTTCCTAATTCAGTTGATTCAGCAGTGTGGAATGGCTTATATACAGAGTGTCGGGGTGATAGATGAATAAACAACTACCTTCCTTAATGGCCTCAACAACCTGAGCGATGAGGGTGGGAGGTAAGGCTGGACAGCCATAACTTCTGCCGAGGTGCCCGGTCTTCCTGATAAAATTTTCGGTAGCATAATCGGCACCGTGAACGACGATCTCGCGTTTCATTGCATTGTCATTGAATCCCTTCTCTATTCCATCGAGGATCAGAGACAAGCCCACACTGGAACCAATAATCTTTTCTTTAGTAATATAGAAACCCAGGCTACTCTCATAAGAGCCTGAAACATTGGAGAAATGCTTAGCAAACTCATCGCCGGTATGCCTGCCATGGGCCACATAGGTGTTGAATAAAATGACTTTATGCTGCAGATCGATAACATACAACCGCTTGTTTTTACTCGACTGGGAAAAATCGGCGATGGTGAGGATATCGGGTTTGCGGAGTTTACCCTCTGCCTCGAGTTTCCTTTGCCCTTTTAACGCAAGCTGAAACACTTCATCTGACAGACCTTTCTGGAATAAATTCAGAACTGTGTAAAGGTCGACATGTTTTTCCAGGGGAGGAAGCAGGTTGCCCGAACCTGCCTTGTTCATAAGTGGGATGAGAAGAAACAGGAGATACAAAAATGGTTTAACCATATTGCAAAGGTACTTAAATTCAAAGAAGCACCGTTGTTGTCATTACCGGCATGATTTTATAATCAAAAGCAGGCATAATTATTATTCAGCGGCCAACAATTGCCAGAGCCTTTCATCCCTTTGATAGATGTCCTTATAGAAGTTGATCTGACCTTTGAAGTCAACCCAGGCAGTAAAATAGCCTATATACACAGGGATTCTATTTTTCAGCCTGTAGGAATTCTCTACCCCTGCATGCATTGCCGCGTTGATTTTTATGGGCGTCCAATCCGGATCATCTTTCAAAATAGTGACCGCAAGGTCCCTGGGTTTCCCCACACGTATACAACCGTGGCTGAAGGCCCTGCTCTCTCTTGCAAACAGGCTTTTGCCGGGTGTATCATGCATATAAATATCATCTGAGTTAGGAAAGATGAACTTGACCAGGCCCAGGGAATTATTTTTTCCCGGTTTCTGGCGAACCTGGCCTTTGTACCACTCCATATGATGAATATGGAGATAATTTTTATTCTTTAAAATCCCTGGTCTTACCTCTTCCTCCATGATGCTTTGCGGCACATTCCAGTATGGACAGAATATAATCTGGTTCATTATCCCACTGAAAATGACAGTTTTAGTTACATTGTCTCCCACGATCACAGGGGATTCCAATTCACTTTTCCCGTCACGGACCATATTCAGCATAAATGAAGGGAGATTGACCAAGATGTACGTTTTCGCTTTGTCAAATCCGGGGGAGACCCATCGGCAACGCTCCATATTGATGATAATTTTTTTAATAAGTTCGCTCACAGGAACATTCATCTCCTGGATATGTTCCGGCAAAATTATTTCTTTTGGCTTGTTCCCGTTATGCTGTTTAAACTTTTTTACAGCCTGGGCAAGTTCGGGATCATACTTATTGCTTTTATTGTTTTGTTTCAGTTCTCCTGTAATGAAGAGCCTTTCCCTGATTTGCAGTATCGCTTTGGCCGTATCACCCGGCTTATATGATTTTACTTTAGGATCCGTATCAATAATTTTCCATCCCCCCTGTTTTTCAATTTCCCGGTATCGTTTCAGCACATCCCTCAGCCTGTAATATTGACTGAATAAAACACTGTCGTCGCTATTGAGTTCCTGGGGATCCAACATGACAGAATCGAGCAAACGGGCATAAGAGACCTGTTTACGGGGCAATAGCCATCCCAGGGCCGTGGTTGTGGAGTCTCCAAGGCCCTTGTATACCTTCCCGGTGTAGAACAGGTATAGATTAGTCAGCATTAATTCGGTTTCAATCTGGGAGAGTTTATTCTTCCGGCCATTTTCAAATACACCGTTGATCTTATCCTGGTATGGGAACCTGGAAGATACCCCATCGGTATTAAGGTCCCCGGCCTTGTCGATGAGAGTATAACCAAATTCAACCACTCCCTGATTGTCATACCAGATATAGGTATATTTATGCAGGCGATAAACCTCCATAACGTCTTTCTGATATTTTTTTAATCCGGGAAAGGACCGGTAGAAAGAGATTATCAAATTACTGTCAAATGACAGCTTACTCCCCTGGTTGATTGTCCCTTGAAGATATTCAAGATGGAGTTTCTTCAAACGCTTTTTCTCTTTTGACTGGCAGGCTCCGTTGCCAAGTGAAACAATCAATAATATTGCAATTATCAGCCCAAACAGCTTTCTCACCGGTTATTTCTTTTCATCCTTTGCCTGTTGTTTTGCTGCCTTTTTATCTTCCTTGTCTTTTGTCTTTGCATCTGCTGCTTTTTTATCTTCGACGTCCTGTTTCTTTTTTGCTTCAGCTGCTGCTTTCTTGTTAAAATATCCTTTCAAAAGGAAGTTATGCTTGGCTGCATCCATATTTTCACTAAACCCTTTACTGCTGGTTTTTATATTCACCATGGTCTGCCCAAAGTCGTTTGCAATGGTTGAATCATTGATTAAACGGCCAAGTGTTCCACTTCCGCTGTTGATTTTGAACATGATCCCGGCAAGCTGCTCAGATGTTATCTGCAGGTTTGCCATGATAGCGTCAAGTTCAACAGGCTCGGATGACTCGAGTTGTTGCCCTTCTTTTACTACAGGAGCTTCGGTGCTCCCCTGTGTTATAATTAAAAGCTTATCACCTATAAGACCTGATGAGCCTATTGCCACTTCACAGTCTGATTTTATAAACTTTTGAACATCTTTTTTAACCAGCATATCCACCTTTACAGTTGAGTCATTAATAATTCGGATCCTGTCAACTGTACCGACTGTGATTCCTGAAAATCGAATGTTATTCCCTACCTGCAATCCACTTACATTATAAAAGGTTGAATAAAGTTTAAAAACCGGATTAAACAGGTTTTTTTGTTTTCCGATAATGAATATGGCAAATACAAAAAGGGCCAAGCCCCCGGCAATAAAGAGCCCTAAGCGTATTTTGAATTTTTGAGTGTGCGTTTCCATTTTATTTTTCTTAAAGATGCTGGTTCGGTGAATCAGGCCGATCGTTGTTGATTCAATTTTTAATTATGCATAAAGAACGACTGGATCAGAGTGTCGGTTGAGTTTTCGAAATCAGCTAATACCCCTTCCTTATATACTACACCTTCACTTAACATGATAATCCGGTTTGCAGTGTTTCGTGCACATTTGATGTCATGTGTGATGATGATGGATGAAGTTTTATATTTTTTCTGAACCTCGATAATGAGAGAACTGATCTCATCGGAAGTCACAGGATCAAGACCTGTAGTGGGTTCGTCATAGAGCATGATCATCGGGTCAACAACAATAGTCCGTGCCAGGCTGATCCGTTTGCGCATGCCGCCCGAAAGCTGGGAAGGCATTTTATTTAATGCGTCAGCCAAACCTACCTGTTCCAAAACTGCATTAACTTTTTCTTCAATTTCTTTTTCATTAAGATCCTTTTTTATTCTCCGCAACGGAAATTCCAGGTTCTGTTTCACTGTCATCGAATCATACAATGCCCCGCTTTGAAACAGGAATCCGATTTTCTGCCTCAACTCTCCCAGTTCATTCCTATTCAGGTCAGCCACATTTTTATCAAATACTTTTATTGATCCGCCATCGGGATGTATTAAACCGACAATGCATTGTATTAACACAGATTTGCCGATTCCCGATTTGCCGAGCACTGCTATATTTTCCCCGTTAATGAGCGTAAAAGAGATGTTTTTTAATACCTCTTGTTCACCAAAGGATTTCTTAAGTCCATTGATCTCAATAACAGGCTCTTTGCTTTTTATTTGATCTGTGCTCATCATATCAGCATGTCGGTAATTTGTACGGCAATCATGTCAACTATTATTACCAGGAGTGATGCCAGCACTACAGCCGAATTGGCTGCAACACCAACACTTTCGGTTCCCCGGCCGGCATTATATCCCTTATAGCATCCAACCACTCCGATCACTGCCCCGAAAAAAAATGATTTAATTACGGCAGGGATCAAATCCATAAAATGAACGTGGCCGAATGCCTGTGAGAAAAACAGCACGAACGATACATCACCTTTGATATTTATACCTGCCCAGCTTCCAAAAATGCCAAGGCCATCAGCATACAGGATTAATAACGGGATCATAAACGTTGCTGCCCATACTCTTGTAACCACCAAAAAGCGCATGGGATTGGTAGAGGATACTTCCATGGCATCAATTTGTTCGGTCACCTTCATAGATCCCAGTTCAGCTCCCATTCCCGAACCGATCTTTCCTGCGCATAACAGTGCTGTTATTACCGGGCCCATTTCCCTGATGAGAGAAATTGCCACCATTCCCGGAAGCATGGTAACAGCTCCGAAATTTACAAGAACCGGGCGCGATTGTATTGTAAGCACGATACCGATAATGGCGCCGGTGATTGAAATAAGGGGTAATGACTTATATCCGATTTGAAAACATTGCCGGAAAAATTCCCTGAATTCAAAATCGCGTGAAAAAGTTTCCCTGATAATCTTGTTAATAAATAAAAGAACATCAGCAAGGTCTGTTAAAAAGTTGCCGGCCAATTCTTTTTTTGCCAATGTTTTTTCGCTGAGCTTAATCGAATGCTTTGTTGCAAACCCTTTGACTTTTATAACAGGATTAAGTTTTTTCATATCGCTGTTTAGACCTTACTCTGCAAATTTATGATCGTTGCACAGGGAAAGTGTTACAGAACTTTTATAATAAGTTACATGATTCACACCTTTGAGTATTTCAATTGCGGGAATGCCCGAAATATGTGAATCATGTAACTTATTTACAGAATAGTATAACATCTGAAGGACTTACGATATAGACCTTTGTCATACTGTGAAAATGGATTCACAGTTAAAATAAAATGATGCTAAGTATCCGGCAAAAACTCATTCTCTTAACTTTTATCGTCCTCGCAGGCAACGGGCTATTAGCATATGCCGTGTATTCAAGCTACCTTAAACTTCGTGACTCTGATCAATGGGTGCAGCATACCCAGCAGGTGATATACCAGTCGGGAAACATACTATCACTTGGGAAGGACATCGAAACAGCCTCCCGCGGTTTTGTTTTATCCAACGACAGTACATTTCTGAATCCAATGATTATCGCAGAGAAATCAATTTTCATTTTCATAAACCAACTACATTGGCTCACCAGGGACAATCCTGAACAGCAAAAACGTATTGATTCACTCAAATTTTATATAAATAAGCGGCTGGATTTCTCCTTGCAAACGGTTGAATTAAGGAGAAACCACGGATTATTCTCAGCCGTTGCCTTGATCTCTTCCAAACAGGGCGAACAGTATTCAAATTGCATGCGCCGGATCACAAATGAAATTCAATTGGCTGAAAATGTTTTACTGAAACGGAGAAATTTAACGAATGCACGTAGTCTGCTGATATTCAACCGTATGGCAATAGTCATGCTGATTCTGATGACTGCATTTATAATCCTGTTAATAATTGCAACAGGCAATAACCTTATTCAAACAGAGGAAAGAGCAAAGCGGGCAATGGAATTAGCCGTTGCCAACCAGGAACTTGTTATTAAAAGTGAAGAGAATGAGAAACAGGAAACCGCCAATAAAGAACTTGAGGCCTTCAGCTACTCTGTTTCTCATGATTTGCGGGCACCCCTGAGACATATTGGTGGATTTGTTGATCTGTTGATAAAGAATAATTCAACTCAGCTTGATGAAACCGGCTTGAGATATTTAAAGATCATTTCAGAATCGTCGGAGGAAATGGGAAATCTTATAGATGCCTTATTGACATTTTCAAGATTGAGCAGGGCAGAACTTGACATGAAGAAAATCAATTCGAAGGGTATCGTAAACCACGTCCTCGCCACTTTCGGAGTTGAACTGGCCGGCCGAAATGTTGAAATTAATATCCAGGATCTTCCTGATGCCAAGGGTGACGAATATCTGATCACACAGGTTTGGGTTAATCTTATTTCAAATGCCCTGAAATATTCGAGAAAAAAGGAAAAGGCCGTAGTTGAAATCGGAGGCAGGGTTGGCCAGGATACTACTACATTTTTCATCAGGGACAATGGTGCAGGCTTCGACATGAAGTATGCTGATAAACTATTCGGTGTTTTCCAGCGCCTGCATAAAGCCAGGGATTTTGAAGGAATAGGAATTGGGCTTGCCAATGTGAGCAGGATTATAGCACGGCATGGTGGAAAGTGTTGGGCTGAAGCTGAATTGGACCGTGGCGCTACATTCTTTTTCAGTTTACCAAACGGATAATATTCACTAATAAAAACCATACCATGAATGTTGATGTTAAAAGGATCCTGATCGTGGACGACAGTCCGAAGGATGTTGAACTTACCATAGCAGCCCTTGCTGAGAAAAATCTTGCAAACGAGGTTGTTGTTGCAGAAGACGGGGTCGAAGCATTGGATTACTTGTATAAGAGGGGTAAATTTTCAAATGAAGATGGAATCCCGGCTGTTATTCTATTGGATATAAAAATGCCAAGAATGAATGGAATAGAAGTGCTTAAACATATACGTTCAGATCCCAAATTCAAATTGATCCCTGTCATTATGGTCACTTCTTCCCGTGAAGAAAAGGACCTGGTTGAGAGCTATAAACTAGGAGCAAATTCCTATGTGGTTAAACCTGTGAATATCGTTCAGTTTATTGATGCACTTAAAATCCTCGGACAATATTGGGCTGTTATAAATCAACCACCGCCGGCACCCAAGCAGTAGATTATTGTTTGATGACACAATGAGTGATCTGAAATATGCTGAAAAAAATCAAAATACTTCACCTTGAAGATTCGGAAAAAGATTCTGAATTAATACGCTCAATCATTGATGGCGGTGGTATTGGCAATGAATATTTTTTTGCTGATAATGAAAAGGATTACCTGCGTATTCTTGGGAAGGAAAATATTGACATTATACTTTCTGATTACGGTTTGCCCGATTATAACGGTAATGAAGCACTAAGGGTCGCACGCGAACAATATTCCTATACCCCTTTTATTTTCGTTTCGGGAATGATAGGCGAGGATGCTGCAATTCAGGCAATGTCAAGCGGGGCTACTGATTATGTGCTTAAAACCAAACTGGAGCGCCTCGTTCCTGCCATTAACAGAGCTTTGCACGAATTTGAGATTGAGAGAAAGGGTAAACAGGCTGAGATAAACCTGAAGGAAAAAATCGAGCTTATTGATGAGCAGAATGAGAAAAAGAAAAAACGGGCCGCAGAATTGGTTGTTGCCAATAAGGAACTCGTCTTTCAGAATGAAGAAAAAGGGAAAAGAGCTGCTGAACTGATCATTGCCGGCAAAGAACTCAGTTTTCAAAGTGAGGAGAAAGAAAAGCGGGCAGCTGAGTTAGCCATCGCAAATAAAGAGCTTTTTTTTCAAAACAGGGAAAAGGAAAAACGGGCCGATGAACTGATCATTGCCAACAAAGAACTTGCCTTTCAAAACGAAGAGAAAGAAAAGCGGGCAGCTGAGTTAATCATCGCTAATAATCAGCTTGCCTATCAGAATGAAGAAAAAGGAAAGAGAGCCGATGAACTGATCATTGCAAATAAAGAACTTGCCTTTCAGAACAGGGAGAAAGAAAAGCGGGCTGACGAGTTGTTCATCGCCAACAAAGAACTTGCCTATCAAAATACGGAGAAAGGGAAAAGAGCAGATGAGCTGATTATTGCAAATAAGGAACTGGCTTTTCAGAATGAGGAGAAAGGAAAGCGTGCCGATGAACTGATCATTGCAAACAAGGAACTTGCATTTCAAAACAGGGAAAAAGAAAAACGGGCCGATGAATTGGTAATGGCTAACAAGGAACTTGCCTTTCAGAACGAAGAAAAGGAAAAGCGGGCATCGGAGTTAATAGATGCCAATAAAGAACTTCACTTTCAGAACGAAGAAAAAGAGAAACGGGCAGCTGAACTTATTAAAGCAAGGGAAAAAGCCGAGGAAAGCGATAATCTGAAATCAGCTTTTTTAAATAATCTTTCGCATGAAATACGCACACCAATGAACCAGATCCTGGGTTTTGCCAGTTTTCTAAAGGATCCCGAGCTTCCCGACAGCGACCGGCAGGACTATATCGAAATAATTAACAACCAGTCGCATCAATTATTACATATTATTTCAGATATCGTTGAGATTTCCAAAATTACAACAGGGCAAGTGGATTTAAAGCTTGAAACATTCAGCCTGGAGGAAATGATGGAAGAATTGTTCAGGGATTTCAAACCTAAAGCCGAACAAAGGAAACTAAAACTCAGATTGAAAAAAGAAATGTCAGATTCTGAAGTTGTAATCAGGGGAGACCAGGTGAAATTAAAACAGATCGTCAGAAATCTTATCGAAAATGCTATAAAATTCACTGATACCGGGAGTGTCGATGTTACTTACTCCAGGACTGGCGAAAATTTAATAATTGCAGTAAGAGATACCGGAATTGGTATTGAAGAGCAGGAGAAACAACTTATTTTCGACCATTTTCGCCAGATAGAGATCACGATGTCACGAAAGTACGGTGGAATGGGGCTTGGATTATCCATTTCCAATGCCTATATCCATATGATGTCAGGAATAATCAGGGTGGAATCAAAGCCCGGGGAAGGCAGCATTTTTTATGTCGAGATACCATATCTGCCTGCTGTTCTTGCTTCGGATAATACACCGAAAATTGTGTCGCACCAGGTTATCTCCCGGCCTGACTGGCAGAATAAAACGCTGCTCATTGCAGAAGATGAAGAATCAAACGTTCAATTTCTCAAGGCTGTATTGAGGTCAACAGGCATTAAAATCCTGATTGCTGTAAATGGATTGGAAGCAGTCGAATACTGTAAAACACATCCTGAAATCGTTTTAGTGTTGATGGACATAAAAATGCCACGTATGGACGGACTTGATGCAACAAAAATCATCAAGTCCTTTCGCAAAGATCTGCCGGTTATAGCAACAACCGCCTTTGCACTGGCAGGTGAACGAGAGTATATACTGGGAGCAGGTTGCGATGACTATTTGCCTAAACCAATCACACGGGAACTTTTAATTGCAAAAATTCAAAGGCAAATATCTGTTTTAAATTAATAGGCAATGCCGCATTTATTAAAAAAACCTACTTTATGAAAACTTTATTCTTTTTACTGACAGCCTTGATTTTATCCTGTAATACGTTTGGCAGTAAAGCAGATTCAGTTGTGAAAAGTCATGATTCCACACTGAAACCTGTGAGAACAAAGGTTTACCGAATTAACTACTTTGTGGAAGGGTCTATAATTGTTGTAGGGATGGTCGGGGATTTATTTGCCATTCCACGTTTGAAAAACAAAGCTGTTCTAACTGATGAAGAATTGGCATTTGCAAATTCGGATCAGCAGAAAAATCTGATACACACGGTTGACAAATGGGCGTTACATCAACCAACATCGGATCGCGCTTTGTGGAAGAAAATTTCTGATGATGGAGAGATTGGCATTTTTCTGTTACCCAGTCTGCTGATGATTGATAAAAGAATCCGCAAAGACTGGCTCCGCTTGCTGTTCATGTATGTTGAAGGGCATACCGTAACATTTACGGTTTACAACTACAGCCCGCTCGGACCCTGGTTTCAGAACCGCTACAGGCCTGCCGTTTACTATCCCGAATTGGGCTCTCAAACCCAAGAGGAAAGCGGTAACCGTAATTCATTTTACAGCGGTCATGTGGCATCCTGTGCTTATAGCACGTTTTTTATGGTCAAGGTGTATTGCGACTACCATCCCGAAATCAGAGCGTGGAAATATCTTTTGTACCTGGCAGCTTCCGTTCCTCCACTGTTCATGGGATATGCGCGCATCAGATCCCTGGATCATTTTCCTTCAGATGTTGCGGTAGGCTTCGGGCTTGGCGCAATCATCGGGATTGTGATTCCCGCATTGCATAAGATCCCGTGCAGTAAATATCTTTCAGTAAACATGGCCACTGCTCCCGATGTTGTGGGTGTAAGTGTTTGCTGGAACTGGACATTACCCGATAAGCATCTTCCCGGTTCACTCAAGTAAAATTCAGGAATTTTTTCTTAGCTGAAAATTTGTGAATTATATAATCCATTTTCGGGAAAATCTTGATTTTCTATTAAGTTTTTCGTATCTTTGGTTTTATTAAGGCCCTCTAATGATGCATCATTCAGTAAAATCTTGTCAGCTTCATTGCATCTTAAAATTTCATTTCATTTTTATGAAAGTAAGTTAAAATTTCCAAACCTTTTCTTAACCTTTTCTTAACCTTGCCTTAACTGTCAGTCGGTTTTCAGTCGCTCATTGTTCGCACAAACCAAACCTGAAGATTTTTAGATTGAAGGCCTTTTAAAAAGCGAATTTCCTGACAACTCTCCGGATTTTCTGAACGAAACTCTTCTTACCCACTGGTACTAAACTTGCCATAAAATGTGTGAATGATATAACTTATTCCAATAGTTATGTAATACTTTATGCAGCAAAGCTCCCCAACTTTGTCAATAAATAAATTCAGCCTTAATGATAAGAGTTTTTGTGATATTTTGAAAATTAGAGTTGCAAATACGAGATTGAAAAAAGCAATCCTTATTGTAATGGGTTCTATCATCCTTACAGTAATGATTGTTATAGCACTGATTTCTCCTATTGCTAAATACATTGTAGAAAAGTATGTTGCGAAGTATTTAGGAAGGCAGATTACAGTAAGCTGGATTTACGTAAATCCTTTCACCGGGTATGTCCATATAAGCAATCTTAAAATTTATGAATCAAAAACCCTTTCCTCCTTAACCAATGGTGACAGCATATTCATTTAATCAGGAGGGCTTAGCGCAAATTTTTCCATATTTAAATTGTTAAAGAAAACTATTGAGATTGAAGAGTTCACCTTAGACCATCCCAAAGGAACAATTATTCAAAACAGCAAGGATCTGAACTTTAATGACCTGATCAAACTCTTTACTCCCCAAAAGCCTTCTTCAACACCATCAAAGTTTCATTTTAATATTTTGAACATCAAAATAATTGATGGGGAATTTCATTACCGGGAGAAACGGATTCCGATAAATTATTTTATTACTAAAGTAAATTTTAAAAGCAAAGGGAAACGGTGGAATTCTGACACCATTTCTGCTGAATTTTCCTTAACACAGGGTATTGGAACTGGTGATTTAAAAGGTGATTTTACGATCAATTTTAAAACAAATGAGTATCGCTTTGCCATCCTGGTGCATAAATTCGATTTGAATTTAATAGACCAATACCTCAAAGAATTAAGGAACTACGGAAGGTTTTCGGCAAATCTTGATGCTGATATTAAAGCAAATGGAGGCTTCTCTGATGAAGAAAACGTGACTGCATCAGGGCATCTGGCAATTAATGAGTTCCATTTCGGGAAAACACCAGATGATGATTACGCATCATTTGACAAACTTGTATTAGCCATGATTGAAGTAAGTCCGAAGGATCATAAGTATATTTTTGATTCGGTTTCACTCAATCATCCTTATGTTAAATATGAGCGATACGATTATCTGGATAATGTGCAAACCATGTTTGGAAAAAACGGGGCAAACATTTCCGAAGTGAATTCAAATCCTGAAAAATTTAATCTTGTAATTGAAATAGCCCGGTATGTAAAAGTGCTGGTGAAAAATTTTCTGCAAAGTTATTACAAAGTCAACCGGCTGGCAATTTACAAAGGCGATATAAAATTCAATGATTTTGCTATAAGAGAGAAATTCTCTGTTGAATTGGATCCACTGTATATTATTGCAGATTCTGTAGATAAAAATAATAAACGGGTGAAAGTATATTTAAAATCCGGTATTAAACCATACGGCAATACAAACGTAACTTTAAGCATGAATCCTAAAAACAACGGGGATTTCGATTTGCAATATTATTTTCAGAAAATCCCGGCATCTGTATTTAATCCCTACCTCATTACTTATACTTCTTATCCTCTGGACAGGGGGACCATCGAAATCAAAGGTGTGTGGAATGTAAATGACGGATCTATCAGCAGCGTTAACCACCTGGTCATAATCGATCCGAGCAGAATAGCACGGATTAAGAATAATGATGATTCATGGCTTCCGTTGCCCCTCATTATGTCACTGGTACGTGAACGTGGTAATGTAATTGACTACCAGATTCCTATCAGCGGAAACCTGAAGGATCCGAAATTTCATTTGCACGATGTGCTAATGGATTTTCTTGAAAATCTGTTTGTAAAACCTGCAACAGCGCCATATCGGATGGAGGTGAAAGAAATGGAAACTGAGATTGAAAAATCACTCACTTTGAAGTGGGAAATGCGACAAACCAAACTTCACCCTGAGCAGAAAAGGTTCATCAGTAAAATGATTGATTTTCTAAAAAAGAATCCGGAAGCCTCAATCGCTGTTTATCCTGTTCAATATTCTGAAAAAGAAAAAGAATATATCCGTTTTTTTGAAGCCAAGAAGAAATATTTTTTAATAATTAAAAACATCAATGGTCAGATTATCAGTAAACATGATTCTTTAGTGGTAGATAAAATGTCGGTAAAGGATTCTTTATTTGTTCAATATTTGAACAAACATCATGACAATACACTGGTATTCACAATACAGGAGAAATGCAACAATTTTGTCGGTTCTGATATTATCAATTCCAAATTCAATCAATTAAACAAGGAAAGAGAAGATGTTTTTTTGTCTCAATTCAGGAAAAAATCCTTGGAAAACCGTATAAAAATTCATACTGCTGAAAATGACATTCCCTATAATGGATTTTCGTTCTACAAAATAGCTTACAAAGGTGATTTCCCCAAGTCAGTTACCAGCGCATATAGGAGAATGAACGAATTAAATAAAGAAGCGCCGAGGAAGAAATATGAAAAAGAACGTGAGAAAAATAACAGAATACAGAAGGAAATAAAAAAATGATAAGATTTTTACCTTCCTCAGTTATTTCCACAAAGGTGTGAATCATGTAACTTATATGTATAGTTGTGTAACACTTTCTGTTTTATAGGGCCGCAACTTTGCCGCGTGATACAGTATTACAGTAAAGCAAGATTTATGAAAACAAAAATTCTGATTTTTTCTTTTTTTCTAATGCTTGGTTCTGGTACATCTCTTATACCGCAACAGGTATCTGCACAGGGGGGCCCTGTAAGCTTTCAGGTTTTTTATGATGATTTAAGCCCGTATGGGACCTGGGTCCAAAGCCCGGAATACGGATTTGTTTGGGTTCCCAATGTTGCCCCTGGTTTTACCCCATACAGCACTAACGGATACTGGGTATATACCAATGATGGATGGACATGGGTGTCTGATTATTCATGGGGATGGGCTCCTTTTCATTATGGCCGCTGGTACAACGATCCAAGTCACGGATATATGTGGGTTCCTGATAATGAATGGGGCCCGGGATGGGTTACGTGGAGAAGGTCTGAAGGTTATTATGGATGGGCACCGATAGGACCTGGAGTCAGCATCAATATAGCATACAGCAATGGCTATAATGTACCTTATAATCAATGGACATTTGTACATGACAGGGATTTTGGAAGAAGGGATATCCATAACTATTATATGAAACCCTCAAATAATGTCACTATCATAAATAATTCCACAGTAATTAATAATGCCTATATAGATAAATCCCATAATAGAACTTACAACGCAGGTCCTGACAGAAAGGATGTGGAAAAACGGGCTGGAAAAACATTTACACCGGTTACGATTAAAGAAAGCAGCAGACCAGGTCAGACGATAAGCAATAACCAGCTTCAAATATATCGGCCCCAGGTGCAAAAAGACGTCTCAGGCGGGCGTAAACCTGCTCCATCT
>Ga0224522_1000261_pt1 | contig 22035 bp, 20 predicted proteins | sample CFST25metaG_FD_182733 | JGI IMG/M metagenome (GOLD analysis project Ga0224522, IMG submission 182733) | Peat soil microbial communities from Stordalen Mire, Sweden - C.F.S.T25 | ecosystem: Environmental > Terrestrial > Soil > Wetlands > Peat | place: Sweden: Norrbotten County, Stordalen Mire...
GCCAAGATCAGTGACTACTTGTTTTAAAACATACAACGAAATAGCATTTCTGCTCATTTAAATCTCTTTCATAATACGCGAGAAAATATGCCGGCGTGAAGTTTCAATGTTTCAGTACGATGAAAGTCTAACATAACCACACGATTATAATGATAATGCGTATGTCATAAATTGTTCTTGATTAGTTTCTGATTTTGACTACAACTAGTCAATGAGCAGCGAAGGATTAGGAAATCCAACCAGGTAGGGCGATTCAAAGACGCACCAATATGTTATATATTCTTATTCCATTAATAGATATAAAAAGGATTGCCTTTCCTTGCTTCACAGTTTGGTGCAACTTTGGTGCAAATCAATTACCAAACAGTGGAAAATATAGATTAAGTAGACAAAACTACCCCCATATATTGGATACTATAGATGTTATACCACCATATATACGGAATAGAACATACGTTCGATTACTTCGAATCAGTAGGTTCGTGTCAATAGCCGGGCGAAGTTAACCACACATAGTCGGGTCATGTTTACCACCCCATAGTCGGGTTGGTGTTTACCACCACAAGAAATACAATCAAGATTTGGCGAGCAGCAAAGCCTCCTTTCTTCGGGAGAGTTGAGGGAATGAGCATGATGAGTCAAACGATCCAAAGCAGCAGAGGAAAGCAGATCGTTATCAAAAATCTCAGCCCATTCTTCAAAAGCGCGGTTGGAAGTCACCAGGATCGAGCCGGTTTCATAACGTTCGTAGATGATCTCGTAGAGGTCCTGAATAGCGACAGGGGGTAAGGTTTGTAAGCCAAAATCATCCAGAATTAGTAGATCACAACGAAGAAGGGAGGCGAAGTAGCGATTGTAAGCGCCGCTGGCTCTGGAAGCATTCAGATCAGCCAGAAGACGATGGGTAGGTTTGGAGATCACGCGAAAATTTCGTTTCATAGCTTCAATCCCTAGGGCGTTCGCCAAATGAGTCTTTCCCACCCCGGTAGGGCCGCAAAACAACACATTCTCATGACGCTGGATGAAGTTGCAGGTTGCCAGGTCTGTGATAAAAGAACGATTCACACCAGCAGCCACCGAGAAATCAAATTGAGAAAGGGTTTTGGAAGAGGTACAACCCGATGCAGCCAACTGGTAAGCCATACGGCTTTGTTCTCGTCTTTCCAATTCATCATCTAAAAGCAAGGCGAAGAACTCCACAGGGGAAAGTTTTTCTTGTGAAGCCTGTTCAGCACGTAATTCAAGGGTGTTGAGCATATCGGATAGTTTCAATTGTTTGAGTTTGGGGAGTAAAGGATGGGTGGAGATCATTGCAGTCCTTCCTTTTTCTGCCCAAAGAATTCCTGAGGAGAGCGAGAAAAAGTGAAAGACTGTTGCTTGGGAGCAGCAATCACTTGATTTGGAAGTGGCTCTCGATCCAAAGCAGCATTGAGAATATCCTTGATGCGCCGGTAATGTGGATCACCAAAGTGAAGGGCGCGCGTACAGGCTGCTTCCAACCGAGTATTGCCTACACTATCTGCTAAAGCCAGAATCGCTTGAACCGAACGTAAACGGTCCAGAGGCCGATCTCCCAACAAATGTTCAACCACTGCATGAGTATTGGGACCAATGCGAGCAGCCAACTTGAGACAGTATTGAGGGGTTTTCAATAAGTATTGGACTTTGTAAGGAGGATAATCCTCCATTTCTGTCTACCATTGTCCCTTTCGAGTTGCTCTCAAGTGAGTTCGGATCAATTCATTCTTGGCATAGATTTCAATTACACGCTCATGCACGTGAACTTCCATCTCCATCCCCACCCATTTATAAGGGACTGAATAAAAGCTGCCATCTATTACAATATGGCAGTCACTGTGGACTTTGGCAATGCGAATATCGCGTAGATCAAACCCTTCAACTGGCAGTTCCTGAAGAGCTTCCTGTTCAACCTCTCGAAATAGTTTCAAGGGTGCCTGGTGGGTAGTACCGTGATCACGCACTCCAGCAGTTTCCATTACCCAGGCATTCAGACGCCGATTAGCACTCTCGATATCCACGAATTCCTGCCCTGCAAAGAAGTTGCGCTTTACATAATTGACTCCATTTTCTACTTTCCCTTTATGGCGAGGGGTGGCGGGACGGTTCGGACTGATCAAAAAACGATAATGTTGAGCCAATTTTCGGTAGGCTTCCCCAATGACTGGATCCAGTATCAGAGCCTTTACTACTGCGGCTTTTAAATTATCCAGCACCACCCGACGAGGTACGCCACCGAAAAAGTCAAATGCCCGCTGATGCAGCCTGATCCAGGTGTTCGTCTTTTGATCAAATACGATTTCAGCATATTGATGGCGACTGTATCCAAGAGTTGCTACAAACACATAGCCATTCCTCATTTTCCCTGACCTTGGATCAAATATCTGTCCGATACTGCCAAAGTCTACTTGCATCTCTTCCCCGGGTTCGCTGTTCACTCGCACAAAAGTTTCTACCTCCACGGGTCTCAAGTGATGTACAAACCGCCGCACCGAGGAATAGCTCCCTTCATAACCACAGTTCTCCCGCATTCTTTGGTAGATAACTGTCATCTGCAAGCCTTGATCCAGATATTTCTGTACCATTTCACGATAGTTTTCTAGCGTACTGGGGTTCTTGGGTGGTTGGGGGGCTGGTCCTAGACTCTCTGCCAGTTCTTCATTCCCAGGCAGTTCTTGCCCTTTATCCAAATATCCTTCCACTTCTGCTTTGATTTTGTATTTGTGAATCGTTGGGCGGCTTATCCCCATATCTTTGGCAATACTCCGCTCACTTTCTCCGGCTCGTATCCGGTAGATGATTTCTTTGTAGATGTTCATATGGATCCGCTCCATTTTGTCTATTCCTCTCCCTTTTCATTCTTGGGAGAGATTGTTCCACAGTGGTAAACACCGGGCGGCGATGGGTGGTAAACATCGTCCGATCATCTGTGGTAAACACCGGGCGGCTATCCCTGGTAAAGTCTAGTCCGATCAATGACAGGTTCGGGGTTCGAATCCCCGCGGGGGCGCTATATTTTAATCTGACTTCGAATTCTCCACAGGGACAATATCAGTGGATTGGAGGTTCCCTGGCTTACAGCCAGTGCTGGCGAATCTATTCCTTGCTAATATTTCCCAGACGCTAATTTTGGGGCGTTTTTGGTTTATACATATCTTGATTCCTTGAACGATTAGTTATGAACTTTTTTATAAACCAATAATAAGGTTTTCTTCTAGGAAAATATCAAAGTTATCATCCAGCGAATTCATTTCCTTGTACCGATTTCGGTAGGTCTTAACCTGAAAACCTGTTCAAATTCATATATTGAGAGTTTAGGAAGTTAGTAATTCGTAAAGTATGCAGGAATACTCATTATTTCTGAGACAAACCAACCTCGAGTATTTACCAATAACCAATAGTTGTGAATCTAGACTCAAAACCCTGCAAACATTCGTTTAATTCCAGTACCAAAGAATAAATCCACCCGGTCTATTCAATTCACATAATTGGCAAATGTTTTTTATTCGTGAAATTTCACGTTAAAGTCGCATTTATCCCCACGGGCATAGGTACGGGTAAACTCGACTATCCTTTCCTTTTCGTCGAAGCTGGTACATTCAAAAAGCATCACGGCTGCATTTGAGATAATTCCCAAAGTACGAGCATCATTGGGTTCCAGAGTGGTTAGGTCAAGTGTCTGATTAGCGCGAACCACATTGATGCCATTCAATTTGTAAACTTGGTAAAGCGTGAACACAGATAAATCAATATTTTCCAGATTGAGGGTTAAATACTTGGGAATATGGATTTCATCCAAAGAAACTGGTTCATCATCGGCATAACTGACACGTTTGATATAAAAAATATTCTCATCCGGTTCTATACCAAAAATGAGGGCATATTTATTACCAGCTTTCCTTTCAGCTTTTACTAATATCTTGGTTTGGAGGGTTCGTTTCTTTTCTCGGGTTACTTGAACAAAACCACCCAGTCTTTCCAGATCGCGCTCCATGCGATCTGGAACAACATATACTCCTTTACCCTGGACGCGTTTCAATATCCCTTCATTTACCAATTTTGACATGGCATTACGCACTGTCAAACGATTAATACTGTACATCGCTGCCAGTTCATTTTCAGAAGGGATGCTTGTGCCCGGCTGAAACTCACCCTCATTTATTTTTTTACGAATTACCTCACGTAATTGCAAATAAATTGGGGATTTATAGCTGATCTCGTCGGTCTTATCGCCCAAGCTGTACCTCCACAATAATCACCAGATTGTTAATACTCATTTCAAAACACTGGCAAAACGAACTTTGTCTGACCTCACTACAGATTTAAAATACTCAATAGGAATCTCTTTTTCATCCCAAATGAAACCATTTAAAAAGAAAATCGCAGTTTCCACCGGGATACTGAGCAATTTTGCTTCTAGCGCGCTCGCATAGGTGATGCCAATCTTTTCTTCACCACCAATAATCTTAATGTTATATTCAGTCTTTAAAATGTTATAAAACGATTCTTTTGAGAAATCAAAACGTTCAAAACCAGGAAAACGCTCAAATTCAATATAAGAAGTGTCGATATGGGTAGGTTCATCATCAAAAGCGCGAATACGTACCAGTTCGTAAACTTTTCGACCCAGAGGGATGCGCAATTTTTGGGCAATTTTCTTATTACTCTCGAGTACTGTTAAGGAAACGACCTGTGAGGTCAGAATGCTCCCATACTCGTGCGAATATTCCGCCAAAGATTTCAAGTCTTGTAAGTTACGTACAACTTTCGGCGGAGCGATAAAAGTACCTGAGCCCAGTTTATTATAGAGCTTGCCTTCTTCTATCAAGCGGCAGATAGCTGAACGCAGGGTCGTTCGATTAAATCCCCACAGTTCGCATAAATCACGCTCAGAGGGAATTCTGGTGTGAGGCAATAATTTATGTAGCGCAATATATCCCTCAATGTTTTCAGCAGCTTCATCTCGTGGGCTTACCTTTAGTTCTTCCATCATACTCGTCCCTTCCAGCCGAAACGGGATTTGATTTGGTACATGTGATCAATTATACGCCTGCAACATTTTAGATTCAAAATCAAGAAAATTCACACGGTGTATTCAATGATAAAAAACTAAGTGACCTAATTAAATTAGTTTCATTAAATTGCTTTTATTATTATGGTTGACCATAATTTCCACGGTAAGCCCCCTCTTGGGCAATTTGTTCATCAGTTAATAGTGCGATTGCTCCAATAGACCTAGCCATAATGTACGTTTTGGAAGATTCTTCCAGATAGACAGCTGAAGCCAAAGCTTCACCGAGGTTTTTTCCAAAAGCAATAACGCCGTGGTTTTTTAATATCACAGCCAGTGAAGTTGCAGCATACTTAACTGTCAGAATTCCCATACCTTCATCCGATGAGATCGTAAATGGTGCCACGTTCACGGGACCATTGTTGGCATCAATGATGGTCACCAAGCAAGCTGGCAAGACGTCCGTGACCAGACCCACCGCCGTGGCGTAGGGTTGGTGGGTATGGATGATCGCATTCACATTAGGCATGTGCTTGAAAATGTATAACATTGCCTGCGTATCAGATGAGGGTCGGCGGGTACCCTCAACGAGTTTTCCATGTTCATTGACGAGTACCACGTCATCAGAGACCATTTGATCATAAAGAAGCGCAGATGGCGTGATTAAGAAATTTCCATCCGGCATACGCATACTAATATTGCCACCTGAAAGCTTAATTAATTGATACTGTTCCATCTTCAAAGCACATGCTAAAATATTTTGTTTTTCTTTTTCATACATGGATAAATCCCTCACTCTCTTTATGAGCTTCTTGAATTTTGGTTAATAAATACTCACGCGAGATGTTGGCACTTTCAAGGTAATCTAGATCTTGTTCATGCCAGAGTTCTACAACGAGCGGGCCATTAAAATTCAATTTCTGTAATTGCTGAAAAACGCCGACAAAATTCAACGTACCAGTTCCCCAAGGGATATTGTAACTAGTACCCAGATGCGCATCACGCACATGAAGTGCGACCATATGGCCTTCACCAAAAACCAATTCGGTGACCGGATCGAAGCCCATGGCCACCAGATTAGCAACATCTGGATAGACCTGCAACCAGGGTGAATGGATCTTGTTGACGATTGCCATAGCTTCACTGATCGAAGTAATATGTCCTTCTACTGGTTCGATTGCCAGCATTACTCCAGTCTGCTCGGCTATTCTGGTGCCAAAAGCTAGGTTTTCTATATAGCGTTTGGAGGTTTCTTCTGAGTGCGGCTCGTAGAATACATCAAAACCGGAGAGTTGTAATACCCGTATACCCAGATCGCAGCAAAAATTAATACCTGCTCTAAGCAGATCTTTACCGTGTTTTTCAATCGCTTTATCTGCACTACCCAGGGGAAACCGGCGATGACCACTCAAACAGGCAGAGAAGAGTTGTATACCACTACTTTTCGCCGCGTTTTGAATCTGCAAAAATTTGTCAGGAGTCCAATTCAGGCGATCCAAGCGCACATCGGTTTCATCCAGACTGATTTCAAAGGTTTCATAACCTGTCATGACCGCTTCCTCGAACATTTCGGGAAACGGTTTGGCCTTAAGCATTTTTTCATAGATTCCAAAGCGATAGGCAGGTGCCGAAGTCATTTCTGATTCCCCACGGGAAGTGAATTTAATATTTGCTGATATTTTTCTTCAGGTGAAGAAGCACAAAAAATGGTTCTTCCCATGATTACTGTGTCTACTCCGCAAGCCAGTAATCTGGGTAATAGCTCTTGGGTGACTCCACCATCCGCCCAAAGGGAGACACGATCCGGAAGTATCTTACGGCAAAGAGTAATTTTTTTTAGGCTATATTCTTTGAACTTTAGACCAGCATCATCCGGTTCATTGGTTAAGAAAAGTACATAATCCAATTGATCAGAAAAAGCTTCCAATGTAGAACCGTCCGTTTTCAAGTTCAGAGCAAGACCGGCTTTCTTCCCTTTGCTTCGCACTTTTCCTAAAAACTTAGCTGGATAAGGTAGAGCTTCAATATGAGCAGCAATTTTACTAATGCCACATTCGCACAGGCTATCCACATAATCTAATGGATTGGTGACCATGAGGTGAGCATCCAGTTCAGCTTTCGTATGAGAAGCAATTGCCCGGACAGTATCCATTCCAAAGGTCATGCTTGGACAGAAATTACCATCCTCAATATCCAGGTGCAAACAGCTAATCTTCCCCAAACGGTCTATCTCTGCTCCCAAAGCCAAGGGATTCGCTGACGCGATAGATGGGATGATATTCATTATTAGTTGACTCCTTTTGATTCACGCACTGTGCAAAGAAAAGCTATCGATTTATACAGAGTGGAAAAAATCCAGCGCGGCCTGAGCTTTTTCATAAGCCAAGTATTTTCTTTGATAGATCTCAGCATATTCCGGACGTGGTTGGTAGATCTTCTTGATATTGACCATGGCTGCGACAGCTTGTGTATATCCGTTGAAAGCTCCACAGCCGATACCGGCACACATGGCAGCCCCTTGTGCGCTGAGTTCCGAGCCGGTCAGTACCTCGATTGGGATTTGCAGTACATCGCTCATCATTTGTGTCCATATTGGCGATTTTGCTACTCCACCCGAAAGCCTGGCATGGGGATAGTGGTGCCCATCTGCAAGCAGCCGTTTGACATGAAATTTGGTTGAAAAAACCACCCCTTCATAAACTGCTTGCAGAACATGGTCCCGGTTGTGAAAGCTGGTTAAGTTAAAAAAGGCTGCCTTGGCATCGGGATGCGTGGCAGATGAAAACAAATAAGGCACAAAAACGACATCATTTTCTTCAGGGAGCATTTCAGCAATACGTTCATCACATTTTCTATATAACTCTGACTTGGAAACAGGGGGTTGATCAATTCCTAAAAACTTTTCAACGAACCAATCTAGATTACTGGCTGAAGTTGGTGTAGATTCCTCGACCAGGTAATGACCTGGCAGGAACGACATTGAAATGGAATTGGTGGATTCATGATATTGGTTACGCAACTCGGTTGTAAGGTGTTCATTGATCGACCAGGTTCCAGCAATCAAACAAAGTGTGTCACAATCCAGCACGCCACTGGCTAATGCACCGGCATCCACATCAAACAGACCGTTAGCGACAGGCGTACCAGTCTTCAATCCTGTTAAATTGGCAGCCTCCGCAGTAATACTTCCTGAGACTTCAGTCACGCCTGAACATTGGGGCATCAACCGGTAACAATCCAAAATTCCCAATAAATCAAAAAGATGTGGCTCAAAAGTCAGAGTCTCAATATTCATCAAACACCACGAGGAAGACTCAGTAGGTTCACAGCAGGCAACACCGGTGAGCTTTAGTCGGATAAAATCTTTGATACCTAATGCAAATGCGGATCGAACCAATACCTCAGGAGTATTCTCCTTAAGCCATGGAAGTAGTGTTGCTGGTTGGGCCGACCATAAGGTTTGGTGTGTTAATTTGTATACTTCTTTCTCAATACCATTTTCGGCAAATTGAGATGCGTACTTAGCGCCCCGATTGTCGGTCGAGACAATGCAATTCATTGTCGGATATCCATTTTTATCAACCAGGCAAAGCCCGTTGCCATAGCCAGTCAACCCAATTGCCTCAATGTCCTCTCCTCGTAAATGACTTTTATTTAGCGCTTCTTTAATCGATTCAATGTTTGCCTGCCAGACTTCATTTGCATCACGTTCAGTCACACCCGGTTTAGGAGTAATCATTTCCAGATGTCGGCTCGCAACAACGATCTCATTTCCCTGGAGGTCGAAAATGGCGCATTTGATCATCGAACCACCATTATCAATACCCATCAAATATTTTTTCACGGACAGCTCCATATTGATGTTAATTTCCTCGATCTGAAAAAGAAACCAAAAAGAAGTAAGATACTTTATTGGCAGACATCTGAGCTAATAAAATGGTCAACGATTTCTTCAACTATATTTTGGTTATTTGTACAAGAAGTAACATAATCAGCGGCGTTTTTTACTTCTTCTAGGGCATTTTGCACGGCGATTCCCGTTCCAGCTCGACGGATCATATCGATATCGTTGGTGTAGTTACCAACTGTGATGACGTTTTCAATGGAGATGTTAAATTCTTTAGCGATCAGACAAATGCCCTGCCACTTGCTTACATCTTTGCGCAGAATGTCATAATAACCAGGTTCTGAATTGATTATGTAAAGAGATAGAGACTGTCGGGAAATTAATTCATTCACACCCTGGCAAGCACTCTCGGTCGTGATTGAGAATCCATCCACGTGGTCTAAAAGTGATTCAACAACTGCTTCATACACAAAAGGGCTGCGGTTTACAAAAGACGCAAAGTGATGCACGCTATCATTAATCAGATTTACGCCCCAGGATAAACCGGCTTTGATATGCAGCAGAAAATTGTTCTGTAAGCAGAAATTGATAATCAGTCTAGCATCTTCGCTTGAGATAAACTTTTGCGAGAGCATGTTTTGCTTTTTTATATCCATGATCTTAGAACCATTGTTGATAATAACGAAATCGGCCAATGGAAAGAATCCCTTTAGAGGAACAACTTCAAATTCGCAGCGACCAGTTACAAAACAGATCAGGGCATTATTCTGCCGGGCCTGAATGAGACTGTCGATAGTATCAGCATGAAGGTTTCCCTCATCATCCAACAAGGTTCCGTCCAAATCAAGCGCCAAGAGCTTTTGTGGTCTCAAAGGTCCTCCGATAATGGTTAATGTTAATTCCAGATATTTAAAGTGTTGTCCGGAATTCAGTAACTTTGGCCATGAATGTCTTTACCCGGGATATATCGACTGCGTTATACAAATAACCGTCAAATTTGAATGTAGTGGCGACCACTGCTGCATCACAGATTTTTAATTTTTCAGCGATGGTATCCACAGTGCAACCTGTATTGGCAAAAATCTGAGTATCGGGAACCGCTTTCTTCACGATGGCCAATAAGTCATTCTCGACACCCTGGCCGGAAGCTGACCCAGAAATACATAATGCATCAGGGGTAGCTTTAAACACCAGAGATTTGGCAATTTCGGGGAGTCGACGGCTATCCAGGTTGACATCGGATTCGGGGTTCAAGAAATACAACATCTTCAGGTTTTCCAACCCGAGTGCTGCCTTGCGCCTGATCAGTTCAGAAAAATCGTTGTTGTAAAATCCACCGTCACCTACGTATACTCCCGAAAAGGTCCCCCGTATAAAAGTAGCGTCTATTGCAGCAGCTAATTCTATACTGGCCAACCCATCTGAGATGCAATCCACACCAAAAGGGACCTGAATTTCACTCATTAGTTCCCCAATCACACGCGCCATAGAGCTGGGGGTCACAAAGCTCATATGACGTTGATAAGGTAAGCTGAACTCATTGGAGAAAATGATGCCATCCACACCGCCTTCCTGAATGGCATGCAAATCTTTGCGAGCGAGTTCAACTACCCGCTTCATCGAGTCCCCTTGTTTAAACTTTGGATCGCCGGGAAGAGGCTGCAAATGCAGCATTGAAATAATTGGTTTCTTTACTTCAAATAAATCCTCGGTCCAGGTCATTTTGTTTATCTCCTTATATCAAATTAGTAAATTTTGTTGGCTGCGAGTTAGTGATAACACTACTAATGCTCCGTCAAATCTCATTCTACAGTACCGTTGCTTTCATAAGGAAGAAGAAAGACTTTGCCCGAATGATTCACGTTTAGCGGGGTGCCAGCTTAATTATTGAATATCGATTCAAACAATTATATATACACACGTCACAATGATTATTATACCAATTATTAGAATAAATACTATGATAAGGCAAAAAGAAAAAAATAGTGAATTAATTATTTACATATATAAGCGAGTTTTGACCAATTACGCATGGAAAAGGAGAATAATATTGACTCGCTGACTCTTGCGTGCTATAGTCTTACCTGTAGTGGTATATTATTTATGTTAACTTGTTTATATATATTAAAAGAATAACTTCAAGGTTGATGAAGATTGATTTTGTCCTAAAAGAGTGAGAAAAATGATTTGCCCATGGTTAAATAACATATATGTTGACTTGTATTTTGTACCATGATATACTAGATCTATCGCAAAATACAAAATAACAACTAACTTATCTGTATGATCTTCGAAACTTCCTTGAGGAGTAATAATGTCTGGAATTTCGATGCAAAACATCGCCGTGATGAGTGTGCAATATTGGCATTATTCTTTTGAATATTTTTTGAATTCAATGGAAAGATGCCAGCTTAAAAATATTGATTTTTGGGCAGGAGCTCCTCATTACTGTTTTGATAATTACAAAACAAGAACTGAAGCAGATAAGAAAATTGTCGACCTGCGGAAACAAATTGAAGATAAAGGGATGAAGGTGATCACTCTCACTCCGGAGCAGCTAAATTATCCGATCAACATTGCTGGCCGTGAAGAACCCTATCGTAGAAAAAGCTTGGACTATTTTTTACGCAATATGGAAGATGCTCTGGCATTTGGAACCGATCGGCTATTTGTTACATCCGGATGGGGACTTCTGGATGAACCGCGAGAAGATGCCTGGAAACGTTCTGTTGATTCTTTGCGCTATTTAGCAGAAAAAGCCCGACCTTTGGGTATCACCCTCGTCATTGAACAACTCCAACCTTACGAATCAAATTTATTAACGACCTGTGCTGACATGGTCCGTATGCTCCACGAAGTGAATTCTGAAGCGCTGCAATGTTGCGTTGACCTGGTGGCCATGGCCGTTGTCAAGGATGAATTACAACCTTTCTTTGATCGAATGCCGGGGAGAATCCACCACATTCATTTTGCAGATGGAAACCCATCTGGTCATTACGTTTGTGGCGAAGGTAACCTGCCCCTGATGGACTATGTGCATACCCTGGAAGCCAATCACTACGACGAGTATTTAACTCTCGAAATCAATGATTCAATTTATTGGATTGACCCACATGATTCGATAGATCGAACTGTGCATTATCTACGCAATCATTTACCAGAAGCGTAAAGGTTGGAATTCCACTATGAGCATTGAAGTTTACCGGAGTCGCCCACGAGACGAGATTGTCGAACGTATAGAATGTTTCATTCTTGAACGGCAACTTAAACCCGGGGATCAATTGCCAAGTGAACGCGAACTTTGCGAGAACTGGGACTGTAACCGAATGACCTTCAGAGCTGCAGTAAAACGGCTGGTTGCTGAAGGCAAAATTGTGACTATTCCAACCACGGGCAATTTTGTTGCTCCAGCAAAATTGGAACGCTATTTACAAGACCTGACCTCTTTTTCGGATTTTGTGATGCAAAAAGGCTATCACATCGATAACCGGCTGATCAGCAACTGTACAATTCCCGCCACTCCAAAGATGGCTGAAAAATTGAAAATCCCTATAGGCAGTGATATTTTTGAATTGGTTCGTTTACGCTTGGTAGATAATGCGCCGATCACCCTTGAGACTGCTCACCTCCCGTGTTCAACATTTTCAGGCATCCAAAAATATGATTTTGAACGTCTTTCACTTTATTCTGTACTTGAGAGAAAGTATAGTGTGACATTCGGCGGTGGGACTGAGGAAATCAGCCTCACTTTTGCTGACACCAATGAAGCCGAGCTACTTCAAGTTGAAGAAGGCGAGGCTTTGTTCTATTTAAAGGGTTTGACCTGGGATGAAAACAAAGAACCAGTGGAAATAATCAAGTCGGTTTCCCGAACTGATCGTTTGAGCTTTGCCGGGGTGCTTCAATAAAGGAGTAGGAGTTAGATTGCATGCGCATCGCTGCTGTAGGTGATAATTGTTTGGATGTTTATGCCGTTCTTGGAAAAGCTTATCCAGGAGGGAATCCCGTAAACGTGGCTGTGTATATGCGACGGCTTGGTATGGATGCTTCCTATACTGGCGTGATTGGTACAGACCAATACGGATCAATCATGAAGAAGACTTTAGCTGCCAAGGGAGTGGACATCTCACATTTGCATACTCGCCATGGTAAAACTGCCGTCACGCAGGTGGATCTGGTAAACGGAGAACGTGTTTTCGGTGATTACGATGAAGGCGTAATGGCCGATTTCAGATTGACAGATTCAGATATCGAATTTCTTTGTCACCATGATATTTTGCATACTGGTATCTGGGGAAAAATCGAAAAAAACCTTCCTGAACTTCATCGGCGAGGGGTTAAGATCTCTTTTGATTTTGCCGATAAGCTGGCTCATGAAATCGTTCAACAAGCACTGCCTAATGTTGATTATGCCTTCTTTTCCTATTCCAATGATGATGCAGTAATCCGGGACTACCTGAAAAACGCACAAGCAAAGGGTCCTAAAGTTACCATCGCTACTTTAGGAGAAAATGGCAGTATTGCCTATGATGGAAAATCATTCACGACATTTGGCATCGTTCCAGTAAAGGTTGTAGATACGATGGGGGCTGGCGATTCATTTATAGCTGGTTTCATTCGTGGTTTGTTGCTCGAAAATAATTTGCAGCAGTGCTTGGAATTAGGGGCAATAAATGCTTCAGAAACCCTTAAATATATGGGGGCTTGGGAAGTAGAAGCCAATACAAAAAAAGGTATTGATGTCGCTGCTATCGGTGATAACTGTATGGATGTTTATCCAAAACTGGGCAGGCAGTATGCTACCGGGAATGCAATTGATTTTGCCATCGACATCAAACAGTTGGGTTTCGATACAGCCATAATTAGTGTGACCGGGAATGATGCCAATGGAAAGTTAATGCAGGACACCCTCGAAAAAGAAGGGATTGATTCGACACATTTGCGTTTGGGTAATGGTCCCACCGCTATCACCTATATGGATTTGTATGGAAAGGACCCAGTACATGGTGATTATATTGAAGGGGTCCTGGAAACAATTACCTTTTCTGCTGAGGACATTGAATTTGCCTCAGGTCATTCTTTAGTTCATACTGCTTTTTGGGGCAAAGCAGACTCTCATCTGGAACAACTTCGCGCCCATGGTGCTTTACTAAGTTTTGATTATGCAACCAAAAAGGATGATCCTTTATTAGCAAAAACATTGCCCTTTGTCGATTATGCATTTTTTTCCTTCCGGAGCTCAGAACAAGCAGCCAAAGAGTTTTTGAAACAAGTTTGTGAAGCGGGTCCGCAGGTGGGAGTAGCCACTTTTGGCTGCGAGGGCAGCCTGGCCTACGATGGGGAACAGTTTTATCGATTCAGTATTTTTCCGGCAATGGTAGAAAACACTGTTGGTGCCGGAGATGCCTTTATTGCCGGTTTTATGGCAGGAATTTTATCTGGAGATCCGATCCAGAAATGCCTTGAATCTGGAGCGAGAATCGCAGCGAAGGTAGTGGAAGTGTTTGAGCCATGGGTAAACAGCAAATAAGCGACACCGATAAGCACCCCATGTACATTCAACTTCGAGAGATTTTACGCTCGAGGATTGATGACGGCGATTATATTCCCGGCTCGGCGATCCCCTCTGAGAGTGAATTGGCCCAAACTTATGGGTTGCATCGCCTAACGGTACGTAGCGGGCTAACTGCTCTCGTAAATGAAGGGTTACTCAAACCTGTACAGGGAAAAGGTGTCTTTGTGGTCGGGAAAAAGCTCGGCCGGGACCTTGAAAAGCTAACCGGTTTTCGCCAGACCATGCGCGAAAGGGATGTCGTTCCGGAAACCCGGGTGATGCTCAAGACCAGAAGACCAGCGGGACTCAAATATGCACAAATTCTCAAAATTGCTACCGAAGACCAGCTTTATTACATTCGGCGCCTTTGCCTGGCGGAAAATGAACCCGTCTCCATTGAAGATATTTATATCCCTTGTAAACTGCTCAACAATCTTGAAGCTGTCGATCTGAATGTTTTTTCATTGTTCGACATTTATAAGTTCAACGGTTTTCAGGTGACAAAAGCCTGGCAGACCTTATCCGTGACCAACTTGGATGCAAAAGATGCGCGAATATTGCAGATCAAGCCTGAAACCAAGGTATTAATGTTCGAATGCATCAGCCGTGATGAAAACGACAAAGTGATCGAGTTTAGCCGCTCCTTTACCCGGAGTGATAAAGCAAGCTTCACGGTTCATTACACTCGGGAATAATACAGGACTCAAAAAGAAAAAGTTAATAACTTTGTTACCTTTGAACATTAAGAATTAAATAGATGATTATTAAGGCAGCCTCTAATTTCAATTCTGGGATGCAATTTTTTCTTCATGGGAAACTTTCATTGTCCCAGCTGATCAAAGAAATCAAATGACTGCCAGATATAAAATACGAAACATGAAAGGAGAAAATACGCAAACAAAATAAAAGTGGCACGGGCATGCATTTAAACATGCCCGTGTCAGCTACAAACAGCTTTCGGAGGGAAGAATCATCCTAGCCAGGAGTAAAACCCCCTCCATAGCTATCTGGGAGTTAAATTCTAACATTAATAACCGTTTCTATCAAAGTCCATTAGAACTTCCTAAGAATAATTTTAGACTCAATTTTAAAGGAGTAAATCATGACCACAGCAGGAACAACAGCAGGAACAACAAAAGAGCTTGGCCGTAAACTCGGTCTGTGGGCAGCGCTCGCTATTGCAGTGGGTACCACAGTCGGTTCAGGAATCTTTTCCTCCGTAGGCGCTGTAGCCGGAGCTTCAGGCTCAGCTATTATGACCATTCTAGCTTTTGTCATCGGCGGTATCATTATCATTCCGCAGATGATGGTTTATGCAGAGCTTTCGACCGCATACCCTGTCGATGGCGCTGACTATATTTATGTAAAAAATGCAGGCAGCCGTCCCCTGGCTTTCTTAAGTGGGTGGGCTACTTTCTGGGCCAATGATCCTGTCTCTCTGTCCATCATTGCCCTCGCATTTGTCGGCTATCTACAATATCTAGTCCCGGTAAGTAATTTGGTAGGTAAACTAATCGGCACCCTGATGATTATAATCTTTATGGTCATGCATCTCCGCTCTGTAAAAGGCGGTGGCACTTTCCAAACGATCATAACAGCAGCGAAGATTATTCCATTTGTCATTCTGATTGGCATCGGAATCTTCTTCCTGAAGGGTAATTTACTTGCAGCTGCTCCTGTCGCTGCAGCTCCTACCGGAATTCTTGCACTTCTTGCTGGTATCTCAGCCACCACCTGGTCCTATACTGGCACTAGTGGGGTCACTTATATGACCGGCGAGATCAAGAACCCTGGAAAAACGATGCCTCGCGCTATGATCGGCGGCATTGTCATCGTTCTGGTTCTGTATTCGGCTTTGGCGTTGGTTCTCACTGGCTTACTGCCAATGGATAAATTAATTGTCTCAACCGCACCGATATCAGACGCGGCGGCAAACTTACCATTACTTGGCAAAATTGCAGGTGTCTCCGTGGCCGTCACGGGCTGTATTGTGATGCTCGGCTCTCTCTCCAGTTGTGTCATGTATCAGCCACGCCTGGAATATGCTATGGCCAAAGATGGCTTGTTCTTCAAGGTCTTTGGTCACGTCAGTGATAAATTTGAGACCCCAGATTATTCAATCATCCTGCAATGCGCTTTGGGGATCATCTTGATGTTCATTTCCAACCTGGTTACTCTTCTAGGTTACTTCACTCTTGTATTGCTCCTCAAGAACATCATGACATATGCTTCCATTTTCTGGAACCGCAAGCGCCCAGATTACAACCCAATCTACCGCACTCCAGCTTGGATTTTCATGACCATCGTAGCCATTGGTGGTTGTATGATCCTTGTCTATTCAACCTTCCTTTGGGCACCTATCCCAGGGTTGATCTGTGCTTTGATTGTTGTTGCTACTGGTCTCCCTGCGTATTATTACTGGGAAAATCAGAATAAAAAGAGAGCTGCTGCATTAGCGGCTCAAACGCCCAAGGCGGAATAATCGCCTTCACTCCCAAAAGTGCGGCCGTGAGAAATCATGGCCGCACTTCCTGTGAATGAGTAATTGAGAAGAAAGCCAAACAACCATGTTGAAAATTGATAAAAGTAAAGTTGAATTCCTGGTCACTGCTGGTATGGTCCAGGAGGTAAAAGAAATACTTGCTAGGGATCTACCAAAAATTCAAAAAATCGTCGATGAGGTCCTCAAACGCGGCACCGAGAGAGTTTATTTCGTAGCTTGCGGGTCTCCATTAAGTGCCGCTGAAACAGCCAAACAATTATTTGATCTGTACAGTTCAATTCCGTGTGAAGCCTATAGTGGTTGGGATTTTTGTGACAATACACCAAGAAAATTAGACGAGAAATGCCTCGTTATCGCTATTTCGCATTATGGTAAAACTGAGGAAGTCATTCAATCTCTCGAGATTGCCAAACAGCATGGAGCGTCAACTGTTGGTGTGACGAATAAGGTCGAAAACCCTCTGGCTTCTATAGGCGATTACGTGATTGACTATCATGCCGAATGTATTTGGGAAGCCCATCTCATCATTAGCTATGCTTTTGCCCTGAAAATCATTTCCCAGCTGGAGCCGAACACCGAAGTGGAGACCATCTACGCACAGTTGAGCCAGTTGCCCTCAGTATTGGAAAAACTAATCATTAGCTATGAAGAAACCGGCCGCCAATTAGGTGAAAAAGCGTCAAAATGGCCATTTATTTATTCCATTGCTGGTGGAATACTCAGACCTTTAGCGTATAAAGAGGGGATCGTCACCTTGCTCGAGTTTACCTGGACTAATGGCTCCTCCCTGAACAGCGCTGAATTTCGTCATGGTCCGCTAGAAGTGGTTGAGCAGGGAGTTCCATTCATTTTCTTACTGGGCACGGATGCGTCACGTCATACCACTGAACGAGCGCTTAATTTTGTCAAACGCTACGATTCAGAAGTAATTACTTTTGACTATGCCGAATTAGGGCAAGGTCTTCACCCCTTATTAGCGCCAATGGTACTTTTTGTCCCCCTGGAATGGTTCTGTTACTATCTAGCCATCTACAAAGACCACAATCCAGATGACCGCCGCTATTATGGCGGAATTGTCGAATATTAGATCAAATTGATTGAGAGGTTAATATGAAGATCGGTATGTTCACAATGGGGTATATGCGTCTTCCCCTGGAACGAGCATTCAAGGATGCGGCACGGTTTGGTTATGATGGAATCGAAATTTGGGGCGGACGGCCGCACGCATATCCCCCCGATCTCAAGGCAGGTGGAATCCGCGAAATTAATGAGCTCTCAAAAAAGTACGACATGCCTATCATCGGATATACCCCAGAAACGAACATGTATCCCTACAATATGATGATCGGGACAGAAGCCATGCGCCGCGAGAGCCTTGACTATATCAAGCTTTCAATGGACATGGCCAAAGAGATGAGCGCTGGCTTTGTGCTGATTTCTGCGGCACACGCCGGTTACGAGACGACACACCAAGAATATTGGCCGCGTTTGGTCAAAAACCTGAAGGAACTCACTACTTATGCCGAAAAGATCAACTTGGATTTGCTTCTCGAACCGCTGACCCAGTATGAGAGTAATGTTGTGACCACCTGCAATGATCTGATCACAATCCTTGATGAAGTTGGATCCCCTCACCTTCAAGGCATGTGCGACATTTGCCCGCCGTTTTGCAATCAAGAACCAATCATGACCTACTTCGAGAAGTTGGGGAATCGCTTGCGTCACTTGCATATTATCGATAGCGACGGACACTCTGATACGCATATGATGCCGGGCGATGGGAATATCCCCCTGCGACAACTTTTCCACGAGATTTCCGAAACCGATTACAAGGGGTATTTCACGATTGAATTAGTCACAGCGTATATGAATGAACCCTCCCTACATTCAGCTTTGGCTATTGAACGGGTCAATGACTTACTAGAAGGGTAAACCAATAAGAGGATAGATTTCAACTCACCAGCGCTTTGATTAACAAAGCGTTGGTGAGTTTCAGGCGGAGTGAATCAATGTCTGTGGTAATTGATATCCATACACATCCTGCATTTTTTGAATGCATTAACACTGACCCAGAGAAGCTTGAATTTCGACGGCAAAACATGGGGCTCTATAAAGCTGGAGTGACGCCTTTGCAGCACATTTTCAACCAGATGAACTACGCCGGGATCGATAGACTTGCCCTCTTACCTCTGGATCTGACCACCATTATTGGAAAAAGTGTGGTGAGTAATAACGAAATCGCTAGTATTGTACAGGAGACTCCAGATCGTTTTATTGGTTTTGCCAGTGTTGATCCGCATCACAAAGATGCAGTAAAAACTTTAGAGTATGCTTTCGAAGAACTTCACCTTTCCGGGTTAAAACTCCACCCTTCAAAACAAAAGTTCTACCCAACGGATTCCGAATTGCACCCGATTTATGAGTGCTGTATCCGTCATAATAAGCCAATTCTTTTCCATGCAGGCATCAGTCTCGAACCGGATACTAATTCAGAATATGCTCGGCCGATATTGTTTGAAGAAGTAGCCATCCATTATTCGAAATTGCGTTTTTGTCTGGCGCACTTTGGATGGCCCTGGGTGACCGAGACGGCTGCATTACTGTTGAAGTATCCAAATATCTATGCTGATACCGGGTTGCTTTATTTTGATAGTGCTCGTGAGTTTTATGATCACGTTTTCAAAACTGAGCTAGGCGAACACTGGATTGATCGTAGTTTACGGCATCAGGTAATGTTCGGATCAAATAATCCCCGGTTTGAACAAATTCGTATGTTGGAAGCTCTGCGTGCGATGGACTGGCGCGAAACTACGCTGGATTTGGTGCTTGGTGAAAACGCCCTCGCATTTTTAGGCTGAAAGGAGGATCCATGTATAAATTAGAAAAGTTTGTTTTTTTGACTGAGCGTTACAACCAAATGATCCTTCTGACAGACCAATTGCACATAGTAGTTGCCAATTCAGGAATTCAAAATGGGCTGGTAGCAGTGATCACCATGCATACGACGACTGGGATCGGAGTAAATGAAAATTTGGAATGCCTTGAGAGCGACATTGATAATGCGCTCAAGCGGCTTGTACCGGAAGACCTGCCTTATGCACACGCGCGTATATTACCTGACTATGGCAGCACAGCTGGCAACCCAACGGGACATATAAAATCAATGCTCACAGGGAACAGTTGTGTATTCCCGGTGATGGAGGGTAAATTGGTGATGGGTGATGCTCAGGACGTTTTCCTGTATGAATTCGATGGCCCAGCCAAACGTACTGTGACTATAACTGTGATCGGTGAGTAATAAATTGTCAATAACCATGGCGATATTTCTTTTAAGCAATTAAAGTGACCTCTTTTGATTGAGTAAGGATTGAAGACATGACAAAGTATTATTTAGGAATTGATGTGGGAACCTATGAAAGCAAAGGCGTACTAATTGATGAAAATTGTCAAATTTTAGCCGACCATGCTGTTAAACATGAACTTGAGAACCCCAAACCGAATCATTTTGAGCACGATGCTGAGAGGGTATGGTGGGGAGATTTGTGCCAGATTTCACACGCATTGATCAAAAAAGGTGGGATTAAAAACTCAGAAATTGCTTGTGTCGGCAGCAGTGCCTTAGGTGCAGATTGTTTACCAGTGGATGAAAATTGTCGCCCCTTGCGGAAAGCGATCCTTTACGGTATCGATTCCCGCGCCGAAAAAGAAATTGCTTATCTTGCTGATTATTTTGGTCCTGAGAAGATCAATCAGATTTATGGTAGACCCTTATGCTCGTCAGATGTCGCGCCCAAAATTTTATGGATCAAGAATAACGAACCGGAAGTTTATAACCGGACAGCGAAGTTTTTAACCTCAACCTCATACTTGACGGCGAAATTAACCGGTAATTATGTGATCGATAAGTTCCTGATCAATACATTTGCACCAATCTATCTCAAGGACGGCACGATCGATGAAGAAGCCTGCAAAATGTTCTGCCGGCCAGACCAAATGGCGCAATGCAAAGGGACAACAGACATCGTCGGGTGGGTAACAGCAAAGGCTGCCGCTGAAACCGGACTGGCCGAAGGCACACCTGTGATCACTGGCACGGATGATTCCGGCGCGGAAGCCATCAGTACCGGGGTTTTCCAACCGGGTGACATGATGATCCAGGTGGGTTCTTCCTGCTATATGATCTATTGCTCGGACCGGCTGGTTTTAGATGACCGCATCTGGCATGATGAGTTCATCATCCCCGGAACCTTTAGCGTTTCGGCTGGTACAAACACGGCCGGTACCATGACCCGCTGGTATCGGGATACGCTTTTCTTTGACAAGTTAGCTCAACAAGAACAAGGCGGTTTGAATGCTTATCAAGCAATGCTGACCAACTTTGAGAATATCCCCGCAGGTTCGGATGGGCTGATCACCCTTCCTTACTTTGCCGGCGAACGTACTCCGATCAATGATCCATTTGCTCGTGGGGTGATCTTTGGATTGAAGCTTACCCATACCCGCGACCAAATGTACAAGTCTGCGCTGGAGGGTGTAGGTTTCAGCATCGGACAGCACCTGGATATTATCAAAGGACATCACCTTCCGTTGAAAAAAATTATGGCTGTTGGAGGCGGCGCGAAGAACATCCCCTGGCTGCAGATCATCTCTGATATCATCGGCGAAACGATCCAGACTTCGGATGTAACCATCGGCGCAGCCTTTGGTGACGCATTAATGGCTGCCCTGGCAGTGGGCCATTACAAGAGTTACGCAGATTTTAATGAAGTCATCAAACCGGGAATGGTTATCCTCCCCAATATGCAAAATCATGAACTTTATAAACCGTACCGAAGGATCTTTGATCAGTTGTATTTAAACACAAAAGACCTGATGCATTTAGTTTGATCTATCCTGCTTTCTTTTTTTATGGAATGATCGAATAAATGGTATTTTTTCAATTTGATGTCTACGCTTATCAGATTTGAGTACGCAGGTCGCCTTTCCTTGCATCACAGTTTGGTGCAACTTTGGTGCAAATCAATTACCAAACAGTGGAAAATATAGATTAAGTAGACAAAACTCCCCCCATATATGGGATGTAATAGACAAAATAGCACTAA
>Ga0224522_1000262_pt1 | contig 21816 bp, 18 predicted proteins | sample CFST25metaG_FD_182733 | JGI IMG/M metagenome (GOLD analysis project Ga0224522, IMG submission 182733) | Peat soil microbial communities from Stordalen Mire, Sweden - C.F.S.T25 | ecosystem: Environmental > Terrestrial > Soil > Wetlands > Peat | place: Sweden: Norrbotten County, Stordalen Mire...
GGGTTCGATTGTGGTTTATGAATCCACCGTTTATCCCGGCGTCACAGAGGATATATGCGTGCCAATATTAGAAAGTGAATCGGGACTGAAATGCGGTGTTGATTTTAAAATAGCTTACTCGCCCGAACGTATTAATCCCGGCGACAAACTGCACCGATTGGAAAATATTGTTAAAATAGTATCCGGCATGGATGAAGAAACTCTGGATACAGTTGCGAAAGTGTATGAGCTTGTTGTTGAGGCCGGTGTCCACAGGGCGGAAAGCATCAAGGTCGCGGAGTCTGCCAAGGTTATCGAAAACAGCCAGAGAGACATCAACATCGCATTTATGAACGAACTTTCGATTATATTCAACAAGATGGGGATTGACACTAAGGCCGTGCTGAAAGCAGCAGGAACAAAGTGGAACTTTTTGAATTTCACACCGGGACTGGTAGGCGGGCATTGCATAGGCATCGACCCTTATTACCTGACCTATAAAGCCGAGCAGGTTGGCTGCCATTCGCAGATTATTCTCGCGGGCAGGCGGATAAATGATGATATGGGAAAGTATGTTGTTGAAAGTCTGGTAAAACAGCTGATTACCGCCGATGTTCCCGTGAAGGCCGCCAAGGTCGCAATACTGGGATTCACTTTCAAGGAAAACTGCCCGGATACACGCAACACAAGGGTTATTGATATTGTCATGGAACTTGAGGATTACGGCATTACCCCGATGGTTGCCGACCCGGCGGCGGACGCGGACGAAGCAAGGCATGAGTACGGTATTGAGTTTAACTTAATGGCGGATATCAAGGGTATGGACGCTGTGATTTTGACCGTGGCCCACGATGAGTTTTTGAAACTTACCAAGGCTGATATTGAAAAATTTTTCAAAACCGGGCCCAACGGGAACAAGGTTTTGCTCGACATAAAAGGTTTGCTAAACAGAGAAGAGTATGAAGCAGCGGGCTACAGATATTGGAGATTCTGATACAGACAATCAATAAAAGCTGACGGCTGAATTTGAACCGGCGAAGATATTTACAATTTCCGGTTTGGGAGAGAAAAGCGATGAATAACAATCTGCTGATTATCGGCGCAGGCGGACACGGCAGGGTAGTAAAAGAAACCGCGGAGGCTGTTAAGGGTTTCGGGAAAATTGATTTTTTGGATGACAAAGCCGGGATTGCCATAGGCAGGTGCGAAGATTATAAAAAGTTTATTCAGGATTATAAGTACGCCTTTGCAGCCCTTGGCAACAATGAACTCAGAGCAAAATGGTTTAAGCTGTTAACGGATGAAGGCTATGATTTACCGGTCCTTATTCATCCGGCGGCTTATGTCAGCCCTTCCGCTGCCGTGGAAGACGGCACGATTATTGGAGCGAAGGCTGTTATCAACACCAACTCGTCAATCGGCTTGGGCTGCATTATCAGTATCGGCGCTTTGGTGGACCACGACTGTACTGTCGGCGAGTTCTCACACATCAATTTAGGCGCGATCATTAAATCCGGCTGCAAGTTTGGGAACTTTAGGGATTTGGATGCCGGGCTTGTATATTCCGGTGACCGGTAACGGAAAGAGAAACACAAAATAAAGGCGGTGAGAATATAGTGGGGTATTGCAACATTGACTTTGAAGACGGAGCCGTCTTTCTGGTAACGGGAGGAGCCGGTTTTATAGGATCAAATCTTTGTGAAGCCATACTTGGGTTAGGCTATAAAGTCAGATGTATGGACAATCTTTCAACAGGAAAAAGAGCCAATGTTGATTTGTTCATCGATAACTCTGATTATACATTTATTGAGGCGGATATAAGAGACCCGGACGCATGCAGCAAGGCGTGTGAAGGCGCAGATTATGTGCTGAATCAAGCTGCCTGGGGCAGTGTGCCGAGAAGCATAGAAATGCCGCTGCTGTATGAGGAAATCAATATAAGGGGCACCCTTAATATGATGGAAGCCGCCAGACAAAACGGTGTTAAAAAATTTGTGTACGCTTCCAGTTCATCCGTTTACGGTGACCACCCTGTTTTGCCGAAAACAGAAGGGCAGGAAGGCAATCTGCTTTCACCTTATGCCCTAACCAAGCAAGTTGACGAGGAATACGGAAAGCTGTATACTAAACTTTACGGCTTGGATACGTACGGTCTCCGCTATTTCAACGTTTTCGGCAGACGGCAGGACCCGGACGGAGCATACGCGGCGGTTATTCCGAAGTTCATCAAGCAGCTTTTAAACAACGAGCAGCCTGTAATCAACGGTGACGGCCTGCAAAGCCGTGACTTTACCTATGTGGAGAATGTAGTCGAAGCAAATCTGAAGGCTTGCAAGGCCACGCATGAAGCCGCAGGGCAGTCCTTTAATGTTGCTTACGGCGGCAGGGAGTATTTGATTGATATCTACTATAATCTCTGCAAGGCCCTCGGCAAGGATATTGAACCGGTTTTCGGGCCGGACAGGTCAGGCGACATTAAGCACAGCAACGCGGATATAAACAAAGCGAAGACATTGCTCGGTTATGACCCTTCCTACAGCTTTGAAGACGGAATTAAACTGGCTATTGACTGGTACAGGGAGAACCTTCAATGAATGTTAAGAAAGCACTAAAAATCAGGTTTCCGGTTGCTTTTGATTTATTCGTTGAATATAACAACAGAAAACTTTACAGAAGCAGAGAAACACTTGCAGATATAAGCCCGGAAACACTAGTAAAGTATGTTTATAGAAAGAACTTTAATAAAGATATCAACATGGAGAATCCTCAGACTTTCAATGAAAAGCTAAACTGGATGAAGCTTTATTGGTACGACGGGCGGGCAACAGTCTGCAGTGACAAGTATCTTGTCAGAGAATATGTCGAACAAAAAGGACTCGGTCATATATTAAACGAACTCTATGCCGTTTATGATAACCCTGATGAAATCAATCCGGATGTCTTGCCGGAAAAGTTGATTTTTAAATGCACGCATGACTCGGGGCATAATATTGTTGTCAAAGATAAGAGCAAAGTCAATTGGAAGATGTTCAAACGGAAGTTTAAGTGGTGGCTTAAAATTGATTATTGCAAAATGGCCGGCGAATGGCCATACCACACGAATCACCCGAGGATTGTATGCGAAAAGTTTCTGGAAGACCCTGCCGCGGACGAACTTTTGGATTATAAATTCTTTTGCTTTGACGGAAAGCCCGAATTAATTTTTTTGACAAGCGACAGGAACAACCATGTTAAATCCGACTTTTATGATTTGAGCTGGAACCTGCTGCCGTTCAGATGGATATATGAACCGAGCGGGAAGGTTTTTCCGAAACCGGGCAAATTTGAGGAGATGACAGGATATGCGAAAATTCTTTCGGAAGGCTTCCCGTTCGTCAGAGTTGATTTTTACGAAGTTCAGGGCAAGGTTATTTTCGGAGAATTGACATTTTTTCAAGGCGGCGGCTGCGGTTGGTTTAAGCCGGAGAAAATCGATTATGAGCTGGGAGAAAAAATTATACTGCCGCCCAAAAGTAATCCATGGGAGCATATTCTACAAGAAACAAAAAGAAAATAAATGTTTCTTATTTTGCAAAGAAGGCCTTCGAATTTAGAGATGTTGTGAAAATGCATATAGTGTAGTATAATATTTATAGGTTTGTGAAAGTGTTTGCAATCATAAAGGGAAGTTTTTGAATTATCTTTTCAGAGGGAGCAAAAGAATGGGAAAAAGAATATATTTATCTTCACCTCATATGAGCGACGAAGGGTATGAAAGAGAATATGTTAATGAGGCGTTTGACACTAATTGGATTGCTCCTCTCGGAAAAAATGTAACGGAATTTGAAAATGAGTTGGCCGGATATGTCGGCGTTGGTTATGCTGCAGCGCTGTCAACAGGAACTGCTGCAATTCATCTTGCGCTGAAAGCTGTCGGAGTCGGAGCCGGAGATATTGTATTTTGCCCCTCGCTTACATTTTCCGCTACCGCGAACCCGATAGTTTATCAGAACGCAACCCCTGTTTTTATTGACAGTGACTATGAAACCTGGAATATGAACCCGACGCTGCTTGAAAAGGCGTTTGACAAGTATCCGCAAGTAAAGGCGGTGCTGGTCGTTCACTTATACGGGTTGTCAGCGGATATGGATAAAATTGTGGAAATTTGTAAAAATCATCATGTGCCGCTTATAGAAGATGCGGCTGAGAGTCTGGGGACAAAATATAAAGGAAAATATACCGGGACGTTCGGAGATTTTGGGATTTTCTCTTTTAACGGCAATAAAATTATTACCACTTCAGGCGGTGGAATGCTTGTCAGCAATAATGAAGAAAGAATTGCAAAAACCAGATTTTGGGCGACGCAGAGCAGGGATAAGGCGCCCCATTACCAACACAGCGAACTGGGGTTTAATTATCGAATGAGTAATGTGGTTGCCGGAATCGGCAGAGGGCAGCTTAAGGTATTGGCGCAGAGAGTAAAACAGAAAAGGGCGATTTTTGAATTCTATAAGAAAGAGCTGAGCGGTTTAGAAGATGTTGAGATGATGCCGATTAATGATTGGAGTGAGCCAAACTGTTGGCTGAGCTGTATTTATTTAAATGGAAAAATCAGACCGCAGGATGTTATGGCAACACTTGAAGCGGAAAATATCGAATCAAGGCCGATTTGGAAGCCAATGCATATGCAGCCGTTCTATACGGCGTGTGATTTTATCGGGGAAGATGTAGCTGAAAAGATTTTTGAGAATGGCTTGTGTCTGCCAAGCGACACAAAAATGAATGATGCAGATTTGAAAAGGATTGTTAAAACGATTAAAGGTTTGTGGTGATATTCATGCCGCCTGATATTGAAACAGAGAACAAGTTGAAGGCAAATCATATGCGTAAACTTAATGTTTATGACAGGTTTATAAAAAGACCAATGGACCTATTTTTGTCACTCTTCGCAATCTTAATTCTTTTACCTGTGTTTTTATTGATGGCTGTTTTGGTACGAATTAAGCTGGGCAGCCCTGTGATCTTTAAACAGAAACGTCCGGGACTGAATGAAAAGATATTTACGCTTTATAAATTCCGGACAATGACGGACGAAGAAGATGAAAACGGCAAGTTGCTCCCGGATGAAATCAGACTGACAAAATTCGGGATACTATTAAGGAGCACATCGCTCGACGAATTGCCGGAGCTTTGGAATATAGTCAAAGGCGATATGGCAGTTATCGGTCCGAGACCTCTCCTAATCCGTTATCTTCCGCTATACAGCGAACACCAGAAACGACGCCACGAGGTAAGACCGGGCCTTTCGGGGCTGGCTCAAATAAGCGGAAGAAACGCTATCTGCTGGGAAGAAAAATTCAATCTTGATGTCGAATATGTGGATAGTGTCAGTTTTGCCGGGGATGCGAAGATTATATTTCTAACGCTGCTCAAAGTTTTAAAGCGCGAAGGAATCCACAGCGAGAACGCTGTTACAATGGAACCTTTTAGAGGAGCGGAAACATCTCCGGATTTTAAGGAGACATGAGAATTGGTGGAAAAAGATAAAGGGTTAGTCATAATTGGCGCAGGCGGGCACGGCAGGGTATCTGCTGAAATAGCCGTCAAAATGGGAAAATGGAAACAGATTTGTTTCCTTGATGACGATGATGCCGCAGGGCTGTCAACGGATATTGAAATTGTGGGAAAAACCGGCGATGCGGTTAACTATATAACCGAATATGAAATGTTTATTGCTGTCGGCGACAACAAAACAAGAGAAAAGCTGCAGAGCATGCTTGAAGACTCAGGTGCCCGTATAGCCGTGCTAATACATCCCGGCGCGATTATCAGCGAAAAAGCCGAACTCGGAGTCGGAACGGTTTTAATGGCCGGGGCAATCGTAAACTGCGGCAGCAAGATAGGCAAAGGCTGTATTATCAACACCGGTGCGACGGTGGACCATGACAGCATCATCGAAGACTATGTCCATATTTCCCCCGGCACAAATCTGGCCGGAAATGTAAAAATAGGTAAAGGAACCTGGATAGGTATCGGTTCTGCGGTCAGCAACAATGTTACAATCATCGGTGGCTGCACGATAGGCGCAGGTGCGGTGGTGGTAAAAAGTATTCTTGACGCGGGAACTTATGCCGGGGTACCTGCGAGGAAAATCAAATGAAGAAAAAAATCTGCTTTGTCACAACCACATCTATCACACTAAAAGCATTTGTCGTTCAAACAGCCGAATACCTTCATGATAACGGCGATTATGATATTACGTTTATCTGCGACAACGACAATGAATTCGCGGCATCTCTGCCGGATTATATAAACTACATTCCTGTTTTAATGAACCGCGGTATCAGCCTGAAAGGTATCAGCGCGGTTTTCAAGTTAATTAAAATTTTTAAAGCAAACAAATTTGATTTGGTTCAATATTCGACACCAAACGCTTCTTTTTATGCATCAATTGCTGCTAAAAGGGCAAAGGTGCCTGTCAGGCTTTATTGCCAGTGGGGCATCAGGTATGTCGGAATGAGCGGATTAACAGGGTTGATTTTCAAGAAACTCGAAAATGCGGTTTGTAAAAATTCCACCGACATTCGCGCTGTAAGCCTTAAAAATCATGATTTCGCTGTTAATGAAGGTTTGTATAAAAGAGAAAAGGCAAAGGTTCTCGGAAAAGGCGGCACCATCGGTGTTGACATAACAAATTATGACATTGAAAACAGGGAAGAATACAACAGAATCATCAAGGGAAAATACGGCATCGGCAACGAATTCGTTTTCGGATTTGTTGGACGTTTTTCAAGAGACAAGGGCTCGAACGAATTGCTGCAAGCTGTAAAAAAAATAACGGAACAGAAAAACGTCAGATTATTGTGCATCGGAAAGGCTGAGGAAGAAAACGGAGTTGACAAAGAACTTTACCGCTGGGCAAAAGACAGCGAACAGGTGATATTTACGGGGCAATTAGAAAACAAGGACCTGAAGAAATTCTATGCCGCTATGGACTGCTATGTTCATCCGAGTTACAGGGAAGGCTTCGGAATGGTCATTCAGGAGGCGGCTGCCATGGGCTGTGCTGTTATCACAACGGACATACCCGGCGCGTCCGAAGTTTTGGAGAACGGAATATCGTGCATACTGGCTGAACCAAGAGATCCTGTTTCGCTCGAAGAGAAAATGCGGAAAGTTATGAATGATGCCAATTTGTGCAAAAACCTTGGGATAAAAGCGAGAGAAAGAGTTGAAAAATATTTTGACCGCCGGATAATGCTTGAAACACTTCGGCTTGATTATGAATATTTGCTGAAAAGAGGGAAAGGCTGATGCTGAAATTAATGCTGCTGACAGCGGATACTTCTTTCGCGCTGGAAGCGCAGGCAGCCGGTGTGGACAGAATATTTTTCGACTTGGAATACATCAACAAAGTCGAACGGCAAATGGGGCGCAGCACTATAATCTCAACCAACAAGATTGAGGACATTGCTAAAATGCGGGCGGTCATTAATATTGCAGAATTGCTTGTCAGAGTCAACCCGATTAACCCAAACATAAAACAGGAAATCGATCGGGTAATCCTGGACGGCGCTGAAATTGTCATGCTTCCTATGGTGCTCGACGCGGAAGACGCCGAGATTTTTGTTTCCGCGGTGAAAGGAAGAGCCAAGGTTTGCCTTTTGCTCGAGACTGTGCAGGCGCTTGTCAGGCTTGATGATATTCTATCGGTTCCGGGCGTCGACGAAATATATATCGGACTTAATGACTTGCATATCAGCATGAATTTGAAGTTTATGTTTGAATTGCTGTCGGGCGGCATTATTGATTACATGGCTGAAAAAATAAAAGCAAAAGGCATTCCGTTCGGCTTTGGCGGAATGGCGAAAATCGGCGAAGGTATGCTGCCGGCCGAAAACATTCTCGCAGAGCATTACCGTCTTGGTTCTTCAAGCGTTATTCTATCACGGACGTTCAGAAATGAAGTGGAAAATGTCGGTGCAAAAATTGACTTGAAAAAGGAAATAGCAAAAATTCGTCAAAGAGAAGAAGAAGTTGCTCTATGGACACAGGAGCAATTTTCGGAAAACCGGAAATATGTTAAAAAGTGCGTTGACAAAATTTTGAGCAAGTGAGCGATTTGAATGATTGTATTATCCGAAAATCACATCGATAACAGCTTTTTGCCAACCGGGGCAATAATCAAAGCAATCAGCCTGAAAACTATCTCAGGGTTTTCGGGCAGCACAGATGTTGAAATGATTGTCTGCAGCAGAGAGACTGCGAAAGCGGCAGTTGCAATTGATTTACCCAAATTAAAACTTATTCAGTTGACGAGCGCCGGATTTGACGGAGTTCCAACAGATGAATTCGCAAAAAAAGGTGTAATGGTTGCCAACGCGGGGGATACTTACAGTGTACCGATTGCGGAAACGGTTGTGCATGGAATTCTGATGATCATTAAACGCTTCAATAAAAGCCCAAAAAATCCTCATCTCAGACTGAGACGGAATTATAAATACATAACCGAGTTAAAAGATAAATCAGCAATGATTTTGGGCGCCGGAAGCATTGGGACGGAAATCGCCAAGCGTTTATACGCCTTTGACGTTGAAATTTTCGGCTATGACAAGTTCATAACCCAAAAGGAACCTTACAAGGTTATTTATGGCAGCAGAGCGGAACTGAAAGAAGCATTGCCTGCTATGGACATCGTAATTTCAACATTGCCGGACAATGATGATACAAAGGGAACAATCAATGGCGAGATATTCAGCTGTTTTAAGAATAACAGCATTTTTGTAAATGTCGGAAGACGCGCGGTTATCAATGAGGACGACCTTTACAGGGGACTCAAAACCGGACAGGTCGGGAGTGCTTTGCTTGACCGTTTTGATATCCTTCCGAATCCGGTTACCGATAAATTCAGAAGACTGCGAAATGTTATTGTTTTGCCGGGTGTCGCCGCGATATCGAGGGAAAGCAAAATTAGACTTCAGGAATATATCTGTGATAATATCAGTGCTTTGATAAATCGTACGGAACAGAAGTTTGTTATCAACAGGGGGAAATAGAGTGTTTTTCAGTGTGATTGTTCCGATATACAAAGTCGAAAAATATTTGAATGAATGCGTGAACAGTATATTATCTCAAAGTTTTAAGGATTTTGAGCTTATTCTTGTTGATGACGGCTCCCCTGACAACTGTCCGGACATTTGTGATGAATATGTTCATAAAGATACAAGGGTTAAGGTTATTCACAAGGAAAACGGCGGGTTGTCCGACGCGAGAAATGCCGGCATGAAAGAATCAACTGGTAAATATATCATTTTCATTGACAGTGACGATTATGTGACAAAAGAATACTTTCTCCAGGCGGTGTATGATAAATGCGACAATAACGCCGATATTGTTCTTTATAAATTTATCAAATATTACGAAGAAGAAAAAAGGCTTGAAAAATGTAATTATAACTTCCCAAAAGATCTGCCGGACCAAAAGACATCTACAGTGATCAACGCTTTGGTTATGAATGATGCATTTTATTGTTCCGCTTGGTCGAAATGTGTAAAAGCAAGTCTATTAAAAGAAAACAAGATAGAATTTGAGAAAGGCCTTCTGGGTGAGGATCAGGAATGGTACTATCATGTGGTAATGGTTGCTAAAACCTACGAAATGATTGATGAGCCTTTCATCGCGTACCGTCAAAGAAGCGGCTCAATTACAAAATCATCTACAATGAAAAATTTGACTGATTGTTTATATGTGTTGGAAAAATGGAGCGGGTATGTTAAGAACAGCAATATGGATGGTGACCTTAAAGACGCTTTGAATGGTTCGCTTGCAAAGCTTTTTTGCAATATTTTAATAACGTATTCAAGTCTTCGCGATAAGAATAAAAAGACGCAGCTGAAAAGAATAAAAAGCCTGACCTATCTGCTCGAATATACTCAAAACAGGCGGACCCGTTTGACCGCAAAGGTATATAATTTAATTGGATTGAACGACACTGTTTTTGCCATGAAAGTGCTGAATAAAATCAAGAAATAGGTGATGTGTATGTCAGAGTATCTTCCAAAGGTTTTGGTAGTGTCAACAAATGCCTGGCGTGACAACACCGGTATCAATACTTTAATCGAACTTTTCAAAAAATGGGATAAAGATAAACTGGCTCAAATATATACCAGGTCAGTTCTGCCGAAAACAAAAATCTGCGACGAATTCTTTCAAATTTCCGAAAATAAAGTGATACGCAGCATAATCAGACGAAAAACCATTACAGGCAAGGTTGTAAACAACGAAACTATTTTGGAAGAAGCAGACACAAAGGCATCGGATGACGAGGCAAGGCTTTACAACAAAGCAAGAACCAAAAACTCATGGATGATGGCTGTATTAAGGGAAATAGTTTGGAAATTGGGCAAATGGAAAACGAAAGAGCTCGATGGGTTTTTAAATAGTTGTAATCCGGATGTTTTGTTTTTGCCTATTTATCCAACAGTTTATATGGGCGTACTCCAAAACTATATAATAAGAAAAACGAAGAAACCGGCAGTCTGTTTTATCGGCGATGATAATTATACTTACAAAACTGGCGGAATAAATCCGATTTTTTACATACATCGGTTTTTTCTGAGAAAAGCCGTAAAAAAGGTCGTCAAAGCCTGCAGCAAAATGTTTGTTATGGCTCCGAAACAAAAAGAGGAATATGACAAAATATTCGGTGTTGACAGCATAGTATTAACAAAAGGAATTGACTATTCCGGAATTGTCTATGAAGAAAAGCCGGTTAGTCAGCCAATAAAAATGGTCTATACAGGGAAGCTTATTATAGGGCGATGGAAATCACTGGCATCAATAGCAAAAGTGCTTGGCAAAATTAATAAAGATTCGGTAAAAATGACGCTTGACATATATACTACTGATAAACCAAAGCTGTCCGTTTCAAAAAAGCTGAATATCAACGGCAGTCAAATTAGGGGTAGTGTGCCGTTCAAAGAGGTTGCAGGTATACAGGCAGCTTCCGATATAGTAGTGTTCGTTGAATCACTCGATTGGCGGTACAGAAACGCTGCCAGGCTTTCTTTTTCAACAAAACTGACGGATTATTTGAAAAGCGGGAAATGTATTTTTGCTGTTGGAGATAAGGATATTGCACCGATAGATTATCTTATCAAGAATGAATGTGCTTTTATCGCAACAAAATATATTGACATAGAAAAACAATTGACCCTATTAACAGGGAATCCAAATATGATAGGTAAGTTTGGACGAAAATCGTTTGAATGCGGTAAAAAGAACCATAATCAAGTCGATACTGTCAGCAAACTTACGGATGCTATAAGGGAGCTATGCGAAAATGAGTGAAACAATACGTAAAAATTACAATTCTCTTGATTTGGCAAAGTTTATCTGTGCGGTTATGATTATTTGCGCGCATTTCGCAGCCGAATGGGGACATTTTCCGACTAAAATCGATTATATATTTTCAATTTATATTATAGCGGTTCCTTTCTTTTTCACCTGCAGCGGCTTCCTTTTTTTCGCCAAGCTGAATAGAACGAGAAGAGAAGAACACAAGGCGGTATTCGTTAAATATATAAAGCGTATTCTCATCATGTATGCGGTGTGGAGCCTGATATATTTCATGTTTATTTTGACAAACTGGATAAAATACGGCACCTCGGTTCGTTCGGTTTTAAATTATCTTTTTAACAGCTTGGTTTTTTCCACATATGCTACCATCTGGTTTTTACCGGCTCTCGCCGTAGCGGTTGCGATCGTTTATTTTTTGAGCAGAAGGTTTTCATTAAAAACCATATTTGCAGTCAGTTTAATTTTTTACATCATAGGCAGTCTGGGTTATTCATATTCTTTTGTTTCCGATAAAATCCCTTTTATGCAAAGAATATATGCCGCCTATTTGGAAGTGTTTATTTCAACAAGAAACGGAGTGTTCAACGGGTTCCCATTTGTCGCACTGGGTGCTCTTATCGCAAACAGAAAAGAGCGGGTAAATATAAAAATCAGCGCACCGATGTCGGTCTTATGCATGATTTTGGTCACCTTGGAAGCTTTTATTTTGAAATTTGTATTTAAAAGCACGGGTGCGGACTTCGTATTTTCCCTTATTCCGTTTACTTTTTTCTTCACAGAGTTTGTTCTTGCTTTGGATTTGAAGGACAGAAAAATATTCAGAATATTCCGTGACATAAGTCTGCTTATGTTTGTCAGCCAGAGACTGTTTTTAACCGCGCTGCCAGGCGTAATACCCAAAGCAGTAATGGAAATGGTATGCGCAAACCCATATATCGGCATGCTGATAATTGTTGGAATAACAACAATTTTTTCATTTATTATAATAAAATTAAGCAAAAAGATTAAGTTTTTAAAGGTTCTGTATTAAAAACCACTTAAATCAAAACGTGGAAACAAATGGGAATCCGTGCTAATGAAGAACATGTGATATAAATTCTCGGAAGGAAAAAGTCATGAAAGTTTTACTGATCAACGCCGTGAGCGGTATTAGAAGCACAGGCAGGCTTTGCGTTCAAATTGCCGATTATCTAAATACAAACGGCATAGAAGCATTTATCGCCTATTCCGCCGGAACACCATACCAGAAGGGCTATAAAATGGGAACCCCTCTTGAAATAAAACTGCACGGTCTGTATTCCCGCGTATTCGGCACCCAGGCGTATTTTTCAAAAAGAGGAACGCGAAAACTGCTGCGGTATATGGATAAGCTGAAGCCGGATGTTGTTCATCTGGGCAACCTTCATTCAAACTATATAAACCTGAAAATGCTGCTGAACTATCTTGCGGAACATGATATAGCAACCGTGCTGACATTGTGGGATTGCTGGTTTTTTACAGGGAAATGTTGCCACTACGCCGCTGTAAACTGCAGCAAATGGCAAAGCGGATGTTATGACTGCCCGCGGCTTAAGGCGGAAAATCCAAGCTGGTTTTTCGACAGAACAAAAAAAATGTACCGCGATAAAAAAATGCTTTTCGGTAAAATCCCGAGGCTTGCGGTTGTGGGTGTTTCCGACTGGATAACGAACGAAGCGAAAAAATCGTTTCTCGCTTGTGCAAGAGATGTTGTACGGATATACAACTGGATTAATCTGGATGTCTTTAAACCGACAGAAACTGATCATCTGCGCCGCAGATTTGGCTTGGAAAACCTGTTTGTTATATTGGGTGTTGCAAGCGGATGGGCAAAATCAAAGGGACTGGGTGAGTTTATCGAACTTGCGGGTTTGATACCCGATGATATGAAGATTGTTCTTGTCGGCGGGTTAAGTCCGGAAATAAAATTACCCGGCAATATCATCCAAATCAATGAAACAAATGATGTTGATGAACTTGCCGAATATTATTCCATGGCCGATGTTTTTGTAAATTTTTCGAAAATCGAGACATTCGGGCTTGTAACAGCGGAAGCGCTTGCGTGTGGTACGCCGGCCATTGTGATGGACTCGACCGCAAACCCGGAACTGGTCGGCAACGGTTGCGGATTTGTTGCCGATATCGATGATGTTAAGGGCGTTTTGAGATATATTGACGAAGTTCGCAACCGTGGCAAGGAGAGTTTCAGCGGCAAATGTATAGAGTATACAAGAAACAATTTTAAAAAGGATGAGCGCATCCGGGATTATACTGATGTTTACCGTAGCCTCTTACAGCTATAATAAACTACAAACCTCATAAAGGATGCCGGATTGCTGCGCTAAAACAACGGGGAAGAGGAAAAACATGGATGACATGGAAAAGACTTATCCAAAGGTATTGATTATTAATACGCAAAGTTTGAACATGAACTTTCCAACAGGGATTACGCTCAGAAGTTTTTTTGCAAATTGGCCACGGGATAGGATTTTTGAAATATATCAATGGAAAACAAAAAATATTGCGAACGATGAAATACTAATCCCTTCGGAACAGATTCCGATAAAAACAATACCTGCATTTTATTGGCTAAGAAAATTGTCGCATAAAGAATGTGAATATGAAACAACATCCTTCGGTGAAGCAGAAAAAACAAAAAAAGACAAGGGCCGCTTTAAGACAGAAGCAATACTCGCAATAAAAATGATTTCTGAATTTTCACCCATCTGTTTCACGAACAAGGAGTTTTTAAAAAAAATAGATGAGTTCTCGCCCGATGTGATATATACTTATGCATTTTCGGTTTATATTAATCGTATTGTACTATTCTTTTCAAAAAGATATAATATAAATATTACAATACATTATATGGACAACTGGCGAGAGTCAATTTTTATGGATAATAAATTCACCAAAATACTGAATTATCTGTTAAACAGAACGGTTAAAAGAATGGAAAAAAGAATGAGGATGGGCCTTACTATCAGCAAGAAGATGGCAGATCACTATAAGGCAGAATATGGCGCTGATTACGCCGTGTTAATGAATTGTGTTGATTTTCCAGAAAGTCGAACAAATGTTGCTTACAAAGAAAAAAATATTATTAAGTTTGTCTATGCCGGCGGAATGCCCATAGGCCGCCATGAGCAGCTCATTGAGGTACAGAATAGCATTTTGAGTTTCAATTCAGAACATACAACGATTTCGGCTACGCTGATAATTTATACTTCTAACAGGGACAGAAACAGTTATAGTATGCTTTTCGACAGTAAAATAACAGAGTTCAGGGATTATGTGCCTCACGAAAATGTCGGTAAAGTGTATGAAGAAGCGGATGTCCTGATATATACCGAGTCTTTTGAAAAAAGCATGGTGGAATATACGAAATATTCCATGTCAACCAAAATTCCGGAATATATGTCAAGCGGAAAGCCTATTCTTTGCTACGCGCCCGAAACCATCGCAGTATATGAGTATATTAAAGCTGAGCAAACGGGGATATGCGCAAAAAACAAGACAGACTTGAATGAAGCAGTAAAAGTTCTGGTAACCAGCCCCGAAAAAAGAAAATATTTTGGCGAAAACGGCATTGAAACGGCTAAGAAAAATCACTCGAAAAACAAAGCCGAAGCGGTTTTGCGGGAAGTATTAGCCTATAATACCAAAGCATCCAACCGCAACTAATTACCCCTCAAACCTGTAAAATATTTTTTCGACTTTCCCTGCGTAGCGGGGTATAATCAGAAAGGCAGATCTATGATAACAGAAAAACCGGAAATCATATTAAGTGAAGAACGTGGCATGAGGTACAAAATTAACCAGATGTCCTGTGTCATCATATGCGGCTGGATGTCATTTCCCTATATCAGGAGCGTGCTTAACCTTTACTTTTTGGTATTCGTCTTCGGAATATGGCTGATAACCACGGATTTGAGATGGATAACCTCAAAATTTACAAAGGATATTTACGCAATTATAATATTTTTTCTGACATTTGTTCCATATTTCTTAACCGGAACGCTGCGTTACGGAATAGATGGTCCAAGAGTAATTTACTTTATTTTTACACTGTTTTTCTTTGGCATGTTTATTAACTATTATTACATGTATTTCAAGAAAGATTATAACTCTCTCGGGAAAATAGCTCTTGTTTCAACAGTGATGTACTCAGCCGGCGCGCTGCAGACAGTAGTGGGACTTATAAGAAATCCCGGGGCCTCAAGAGCGCTTGCAAATGCAGGTGCCGAGTATGCGCTTAAAGCGGGTTATACAAAAGCCGGCATTGGCAGTTACGGATTTATATACGCAGCCATGTTTCTTTTAATTGTGGTGATGTACCCGGTATTTACCAAATCAAAGTTGACACAAAAAAAATACAAGTACATAAGTATGCTTGCGTTTTTTGTGCTGGCTGCGGCTGTTTTCAAAGCTTCCTTCACCATTGCCATCCTTATCAGCATAGCAGGGCTGATTTCGGTTGTTTTTGTCAAGAACAGAAGAACTCTTTTTGTTTATATGTTTATTTTCGCAGTTTTGATTTTTATTATTCCGCAAACCTTTCTTGCGGAGATTTTTATTAAAATCGCGGAAATTTTTAAAAACAGTACTGTTGTAAAAACAAGAATTCTCGATGTGGCGAACAATATTTTCCTGGGTACTTTGAGTGAAGGGCTTACCGGAAACAGATTTGATAAATATATCAAGTCTATAACGACTTTTTTAAAGTACCCGCTGTTCGGTATATATGGGCCGTTCGGCAATCTTAACGCATCCCCCAGCGGACATTCGGGCTGGATAGACCAGCTTGCTTATTATGGCCTTGCCACCGGCATTCCGCTTATCGCTGCCCTTTATTATAATATTAAAAAGCATCTGCAATTTTTCAAAAAAAGCAAATATCTTGGGTATATGACAGTTTCCGCGTTCTTATTTATATTGCTTGGTCTTATTAATCCGTCGATAACCGTTTTCGATATCGGTTTTATGTTTTTCTGTATAATACCGGCTATACCTTTTATGCCGTATGCCTTTATTCCGAATTCGGAACTGCCGGATAATATTGATTTCTAATGTTTATGCTGCAAGCCATGTTCGAAGCGCTTTCTGTAAAAAAACGCGATGAGTTCAATAAAGGGGGATTAACCATAAAAATCCTTTGGGTGACCAATCTTGTTATCGGAGCTATGCATATGAAAAAATTCGGCAGGGCGTCAAACGGCTTTTGGATGGACGCGCTGCTTAAAGATTTTTACGTCCGCGGCGGGCATGATCTGGTAATCGCGACGACCGGAAGGAACGAGGATATTGTATTTTTGCACGAGGGCATAGCAAAATACTACATTCTCCCCGGCGGTAACCCAAACGAGTATGACCATAAAAACTCAAAAAACACCGGCGAGTGGGAAGCCTTATTTGCAAAAGAAAAGCCGGATATTATTCAGATTTGGGGTACCGAATATAAGCATGGCTTGGCTGCGGTGAAAGCCGCGAACGGTATCCCCTGCATTATCTATATGCAAGGCATACTTGAAGCGGTTGCAAGGTATTACGAGGCCGGTATTGAACATAAAGATTTAATAAAAACGATGACACTTTGGGATCTGACAAAAAGAAATTCTATTCTCGCGGCAAAACGGAGATACATTCAAAACGCAAAATATGAAAAAGAAATGCTAATACTTTCGGGCAATATTATCAGCGAAAATATTTGGTGCAATGCCCACTGCAAAGCCATCGCACCGGAGGTGAAAACATATTATTGCCCGCTGAGCATAAACAGAGATTTCGATGAAAAGGCTTGGACAGAGGTTGCCATGGAACCGCATACAATTTTAGTCAATTCATCCGGATACCCTTTAAAGGGGCTGCATATGGTCATCAGAGCCGTTCATCTGGTCAAAAAGAAATATCCGGATGTAAGGCTTTTTGTTCCGGGCAGCCCGATGAAAGCCGGCAAGGACTTAAAAAGCAGAATCAGAAAAACCGGATATGTGAATTATATTGAAAAGCTGACCGATGCGCTGGAAATGAGAGGCAATATAATTTATATCGGCATCATTTCGGCGGCGGAAATGGCTGAAAAAATGGCAAAAGTTAATGTTTTCGTTTTAGGTTCCGCGCTTGAAAACCATTCCAGCACATTGAAAGAGGCTATGCAGGTCGGAACTCCGTGTGTTGCCAGCATTGTCGGCGGTGTGCCGGAATACGCGGTTCACGGGGAAAACGCGCTGCTTTACCGTTTTGAAGAGTATGAGCTGTTAGCGGAAAATATTATGAATATATTCGAAAATCCGGAACTTGCAAAAAAATTATCCACCAACGCGAGAAGAACCATTGGAAGCCTTAATGAAAACATTACAATATATGACAGAATTATATCAATCTACGAAAAAGTTATCGCATGCAGTGGTGTACAAGCAATAACGACGGAATAAAAGCTTGTAAATAATGTTAAATACTCTCTTGAAAAGCAAACAGCAGGGAGATTGTGTTATGACAATTACCTTTTACTCAAATTTTTTATCTCAACATCAGTTGCCATTTTGTACAGAAATGTGCAAGAAACTTGGAAACGGGTTTAAATTCGTCGCGACAGAACCCATGTCGACGGAAAGAATGAACCTGGGGTTTAAAGATGTAAACAAAGAATACCCATATGTAATCACCACTTATGACAGCGAAACAAACAAACAAGAAGCTTTGCGTCTTTGTATTGAAAGCGATGTGATTATAATCGGCTCCGCGCCTGATATATACACAACCAAAAGGATGGAATTCAACAAGCTTACATTCAGATATTCCGAAAGATACTTTAAAACAGGCAAATTGAGGCTTGTCAGGCACCCCAGGGCATTGAAAAGTTATTATATGCGTGATACCAGATACAGAAAAAACCCAAACATGAGAATCCTTTGCGCCAGCGCATATACTGCGCCTGATTGCAAATTCCTTTTTGCATATCCCAAAAAAATGTACAAATGGGGATATTTCCCGGAAGTGATAGAATACGATATTAATCGGCTGATGGCTGAAAAGAACAGAAAAGAAATCAGTTTGTTGTGGTGTGGAAGATTTATCTCCTGGAAACATCCCGAAAAAGCCATTTATGTCGCAAAAAGATTAATGCAGGACGGTTATGACTTTAAACTTAACTTAATAGGAACAGGCGAATTAGAAGGTAGGATTAAGGATTTGATTGAAAAGGAAAACCTAAGAGACCATGTCATTTTTCTGGGTTCCATGACGCCTGAGAATGTACGGAAAAAAATGGAGCAAGCAAATATATTTCTGTTTACAAGCGACAGGCAGGAGGGGTGGGGAGCTGTGCTAAATGAAGCAATGAACAGCGGCTGCGCTGTTGTTGCAAACCGATTTATCGGAGCTGCTCCGTTTTTAATCAAAAATGGCGAGAATGGACTTATTTATAAAAATAACAGTGATAGAGATTTATATCGGAATGTAAAAGCATTGGTTGATGATGCCTCATTCATAGATAAATTAGGCAGAAATGCATATGCAACATTATTAAAAAGCTGGAACGCTGCCATTGCTTCGGAAAGGTTTATCAATTTAGTTCAGGGGCTGTTGTCAAACGAAGAGTTGTTTTATGAAGATGGACCCTGCAGCATAGCAAAAACGCGTATTTAAGAGTTTAACCAAATGAATATACATGAAGCAACCCGATGTCAAGAATCCGATTTTTAAGAGATATAGACAAAAGAGGATAAGATATGAAAATTTTATTTTATGCGCATTCAGGGAGCATAAACCACGGATGTGAAGCAATAGCCAGAACATCAGCCTCAATAATCGGAAAATATTTTGACGGAGAAATTGAGCTTATGTCTGCGAATCCGGATACCGACAAAAAGTATATAAACAGTCAAAATTTAAAGATTGAAAAAACAGATAACGGTATGAAAAAGTATTCCATGCTTCATTTTATAATTAAAGCAAATTCGATTTTAATCAAATCAAAAAACATATATTTGAAGCTTACAAACAGGAATTTGCTTAAGTTTAAAAACGGAATTGCCATTTCAATCGGCGGGGACAATTACTGTTATGACGGTGTTGAGAAAACACTGGCGTACTTCAACAAAAGACTAAACAGAAATAAATGCAAGACAGTCTTGTGGGGTTGTTCAATTGAGCCGGATTTACTTTTACAGCCTGAGATTGTTGAAGATTTGAAATTGTACTCATTAATAACTCCCAGAGAATCAATTACATATAAAGCTCTGTTAAAAGCCGGAATAACCAAAAACACCCATCTCTATCCCGATCCTGCTTTTACGCTGGACACGGTAATGCTGGATTTGCCGATTGAATTTATTAAAGGCAATACAATCGGCATCAATATCAGCCCGCATACAATCAGTTGCGAGGAAAAAGCCGGGACAACAATGGAGAACTTTATTACGCTTATTGAGCATATTTTAATAAGTACAGATATGCATATTGCGTTCATTCCTCATGTCGGCGGTGAAAACAATGATGAAAAACCGCATAGAGAGTTGTGGAATAGATTTAAAGACACCGGACGCATTATTGTAATTGAAGACCATAACTGCATGGCGCTAAAAGGTTTTATCGCTCGATGCCGAATGTTTATAGGCACAAGAACACACGCAACAATAGCGGCATATTCTTCCTGTGTTCCTACTTTAGTGGTTGGTTACTCCATAAAATCAATTGGAATTGCGAAAGACATATTCGGCAAACATGAGAACTACGTGATTCCCGTTAAAACGCTTGAAAACAGTGATGATTTAATTAATGCATTTGAGTGGATGAAGGAATATGAGACAGCAATCAGAACCCATTTAAGCGGTTTTATGCCGGGATATATTGCAAGAGCCAGGGATGCGGGCGAAGAAGTGAGAAAGTTGATGGTAAACGATAGCATTGTCTGAACAAACTAAAATTAAAATAATTGTATTCTCGAGAAAACTGCCGGCATTAAAGCTTAATCGGCCATTTCATAATGCTGTTTGGGGCGTTGGCAGATCTAATAACAAGGCGATTGGAGAAGCGTATTGAGATCGAAACACGGAAAAATCAATCAATTAAAAGCTGGTGTTATATTAAACTACAGCTCAATGATATTACAATATGCAATAGCCATTGCATATACTCCGATTATGCTCAGAATTTTAGGCCAGAGTGAATATGGCCTTTATACTTTGGTAGGTTCGGTAGTAAGTTATTTAGGGTTGCTGAGTTTTGGTTTCAGCAGTGCATATATGAGATATTACTCCCGTTATAAAGTTTTTGATGATCAAGAAAAAATTGCCAAACTTAACGGCATGTTTATCATAATTTACTCAATAATCGGTTTGATAGCGCTTTTGGCCGGGTCAGGTCTTGTTTTAAATACCGGTTTAATATTCGGAGCCAAATTAACAACAGGCGAAATTGCAAAAGCCAAAATTTTATTGTCGATTATGGTAATCAATGTTGCAATGTTGTTCCCTGCAAGTGTTTTTGATTCGCATGTATCCGCAAATGAACGGTATATTTTTCAAAAAGTATTAATGATTATAAGGCAGGTGATAAGCCCGTTAGTAACGCTTCCCGTGCTTTTGATGGGATTTAAATCCATTGGCATGGTTGTTGTTACCACATCAATAAATATCCTTCTTTCGATAACCAATGTAATGTTTTGCAAGAAAAAACTTAAGATGAGGTTTTCTTTCAGAAGTTTTGATTTTCCGCTTATGAAAGAGATGACAACTTTCTCAGCTTATATTTTCATTAATATTATTGTCGATCAAATAAATTGGAATGTCGATAAGTTTATATTGGGCAGGATTTGCGGTACGGCAACTGTTGCCGTATATGGGATAGCGGCAATGCTTAATGGAAATTATGTGTCATTGTCCTCGTCAATAGCGGGTGTATTTACGCCGAGAATAAACAGAATGGTAGCAGGAGATGCCAGCAAAAAAGAACTGACAGAACTATTTACACGGATTGGCCGGGTGCAGTTTTTAGTACTTTCTCTTATTTGTTCGGGTATTATAATGTTTGGCAGATCATTTATTATTTTGTGGGCCGGAAAAAATTACAGCGGAGCATATCCAATGGTCTTACTGCTGATTATACCTGTTACAATACCACTTATTCAAAATTTGGGAATTGAAATTCAAAGAGCTAAAAACATGCATAAGTTTCGCTCATGGGTTTATCTTTTTATTGCTTTTGGGAACGTGGCTATCAGTATAATTTTAGCAAGGAGGTATGGAGGGCTTGGTGCGGCAGCAGGGACAGGCATTGCTTTATTTATTGGAAACGGATTGGTTATGAATTGGTACAATCATAAAAAAATCGGTCTTGATATTATTTATTTTTGGAAACAGATTTTAAAGTTTACGCCGGCTTTTATAGCACCAGTTCTATTTGGTGTATCAGCAAATTATTTTTTTAACTTATCTTATGTATTTCCCTTATTAATGTGCATAATTGCCTACACTATAATAT
>Ga0224522_1000263_pt1 | contig 21798 bp, 14 predicted proteins | sample CFST25metaG_FD_182733 | JGI IMG/M metagenome (GOLD analysis project Ga0224522, IMG submission 182733) | Peat soil microbial communities from Stordalen Mire, Sweden - C.F.S.T25 | ecosystem: Environmental > Terrestrial > Soil > Wetlands > Peat | place: Sweden: Norrbotten County, Stordalen Mire...
GGGTTCGCACTCGCAATATTTCTTTAACATTTTTCGGTTTTCCACATCGAGTAATTCAATTACCACATGTTTGATGACGAAATCTTGCACTTCAGCGCCTAACACTGAACCCGCAAGCACTCCACCGACGCCTAATAACCCACCCAGGGCGGCACAGGCTGCCACGATGGCTGCCTTAATGACCTTTGTGCCAATCCCTTCATCGGAAAAAATCTTTTCCCAATCCGGGTCAGGTACCCCTTTTTTAGTGCTGTCCTTTTTCACGTCACAAAATATATTCCAAACAGCCCATTTAACTTCAACTGCCATCCTGGTCTGGGAAATTACTTCGGGTTTTCCTCCAGAGCCACCTTTGAAACTCTTCTGCTTCACAATTCTCAATACCGGTACACTGGCTTCATAAACAGCTCTCGCCTCATACGGAGAATTCAATACTCGAGTATAGTCTGCAAGCGCTATCGAGCTCATATCTCCCAGATCTGCATCGACGGCAGTTCGAAGTTTGATATCTTGTATATCTTGTGGTGTTACTATCTTGTCCATTTATTCCCTCCTGAAAAAATCCGAAACAAACCCGTTAAAATATTTATACAACAATTTTGAGGTTTTGTTGCGGGGATTTATTACATGCTGTTAGCATCCGAGGTAAATAGTGACAAAAGTCTGGATTAAATGGTGAGGATACAAAAATACTACTTAAAGAATGGACCCAACGGTACCGGTAGGCGGGGAGATTCCATCCCAATTATGCGCTATTTCGAGCAAGTCGGCACCGTTTTCGAGCGGCAGAGCCGCTGTCCGACTGGAGGCGGTGTTATGGTTTTATCCAATTTTCTTTATTCTCTGCGCTCGAGTTCGTCAGGTGTTGGTCTCTGGAAGAACGCAATCCACGGTTTCATCGCCTCTTCGGGAATATGGAAACTCTCCTGCGAATCCTGCGAATTCCTTACCGCAAGCCGTCGCATCAACTCCTCTTCAGGCACATCGAGAAAATGCACTTCACTACTCGCACCAAGCTGCTTGGCGCGCAACCGGAAATCTTCGCGTTCCTCTCGTGCCCAGAAGCCGAAATCGAGAATTACATTTGTTCCCAATACAAGCGCTCTACTTGCTATCTTCCAAAGCAGGGTCTCGATCACATGATGCCTGGCATCATGTTCTGGTTCTTCTGCATCTTGACCGAATAGACACACATGCCATTCATCAGTTGTCAGTCGAAGTGCCGAATGCTCTCTCTCAAGTTTTTGTGCAAGAGTTGTTTTTCCTGAACAAGGCAGTCCAACCATCAAATGAAGAGTCGCCATACTTATTACTCCTGAAATTCGCATACAAGACGCCTACCAATTAATTATACTGACTCGTGGTAGGCTGTGCTTATGCCAAATTACTTTCCTGTGAGGATTGAATATATCTCAAATAAGTCGCGTAATAACTTTTGACAAAGACAGTGATTCTCTTCACCAAATCAATTATGACCCCCATTCGAAAAATACTTTTGGCATATCTAACCCCATCATTTAATTCAACCTTTAATGCCAATTTACAACCATACAAATCGGACGCTTACAACATGCAAAATAATCTTTTTCTACTTTCTAGTAACTTACGCGGTGAGTAAATCAACTGCCAGCAGTAATCGGATAATGCTGACAAGACCCCCGACTTTTTTGTACTCAAGTCGGGGGTTTGTATCCTGCTAATGATTAACAAAGCTGTTGTGCTTCCAGGTTGAGTCTGATTTCATCCTCCGAAACCGGCACAAAGTTCAATCCATGCGGCTGTGGTTTTCCATCCAGGTCAACGTGGACAAAAGTAATGAAGCCGTTTACGGATACTTTTTCGCGCACGATCACTTCGATATAAGAGACCATTTTGGTTTCTCCGGTGAGCACAATACGGCTGTTAAACGCAACCAGATCACCTTTCCTAATTGGACGGCTAAAGGTCATGCCGTGAATCTTCACGCAAACAATGTTTTCAGGTTTCGTTGTCGAGGCTGCAGCAATAAAACCTGACTCGACAAACCACTCAGCAGTGCGGCCCGCGTAAAGAGTACCGTGGTGATTGAGATCCTCCCCTTTGACAAGATGCATCGAGGTGTAAATCGGAAAATTCATTTGTTCTCCTGTGTGAATCGAATTAACCTCATTTTACACCCCGGTTATCGCTTTACCGATCCCGACTGTCATGAGTATTATGTGAGGTTCTTATTGACTTAATCACCAAAATGTTATATTATAGCCATATAATATTATAGGATAGGAATAATAAAGAATGACAAATTCCGAACTGATTTTACTCAGCCTTCTCGCCGAGTGCCCCCGCCACGGCTATGAACTCGAACACGTGATCGAAGAACGCGGTATGCGCAACTGGACGGAGATTGCCTTTTCATCCATCTACTTTCTGCTCAATAAGCTGGTTCGTGATGGTTTGGCTACCTTTTCAACACAGCCGGCGCAGGGACGCGGTCCGGCTAAAAAAGTCTACAAAGCCACTAAGGCAGGCCGCCTTGCGCTCAAACAGGGCGTCCGTGCGGGTCTCGCCAATCCGCAACCGGGCAGCCGCGATTTCATGTTCGCCCTCTCCTGCCTTCCTTTACTCGCTTCGGAAGAAGTCCTGGCTTCGCTGCAAATCCGCCGCCTTGCCCTGCTGGCACGTCACTCGGAACTGCAGCAGCACCCCGCGCTGACACAGCCGGGCTTCCCCCCTCACGTCAAAGCCATGTTCACCTATTCTCTCCCCCTGCTGCAGGCAGAGTTGGAATGGTTGGAGCAACTTATACTCGAAATTCAAAACGGAGTCTTTCAAAATGGAAAAAATTGATTTGCGCAAGCAATATAAAACCCTGTATTCCCCCTCGAAAAAGGAATTCAGCCTGGTGACGATTCCTCCGCTGCAATATTTGATGATCGACGGTAAGGGCAACCCCAACACTTCTGAAAAGTACCAGGAGGTCATCTCCACCCTCTACGGCCTCTCTTTTACCCTCAAATTCGGCCTCAAGAAATCTCAGGGTCTGGACTACACGGTCATGGGACTGGAAGGTCTGTGGTGGACGCCGGACATAAATTCATTCTCGATGGCGAACAAAGAGGATTGGCAATGGACAATGATGATGCTGCAGCCGGATTTCATCACTCAGGAGCTGTTTCAGGAAGCTCGCCGCCAGCTCATTGCCAAAGGCAAGGGACCCCTGGCCGCCGAGGCTCGCCTGGAGTGGCTCGACGAAGGGATGTGCGCCCAGATCTTGTATATTGGCGCCTATGACGATGAACCGCCGGTGATTGCCCGTATGCACAGCTTTATCCACGAGCAGGGATACACGCTCACCGGCAAACATCACGAGATTTACCTGTCGGATGCGCGCCGGGTTGCCCCGGAGAAGAACCGCACCATTCTGCGCCAGCCGGTGGCAAAGAAGGAGTGAACAAATATCGGCAGTTTACTTCTCTGAGAAGCTGAACCTTACCCTGAATTTGAGGGCTGTTCTTTTGGAGTGCCCTTGCTCTTTTCCAGCCAACGGCTCATGGTAGCGAATAATAATTCTGGCTTCAGGGGTTTGGACACATAATCATCCATACCTGCTGCCAAGCAAAGTTCTCGGTCTCCCTGCATCGCTGCCGCGGTCATCGCGATGATGGGAATGTGGCGACCTTTTCCTTCCCATTTGAGAATCGCCCTGGTGGCATCGTATCCATCCATTTCTGGCATTTGCACATCCATCAAAACAAGGTTGTATGGCTTTTTCTTGATTTGCTCAATAGCCTGTAACCCGTTATCGACAATGTCCACCGAGTAACCAGCTTTTTGGAGCAGGATACCTACCAACTTTTGATTAACGAGGTTATCTTCTGCCAAAAGAACCCGCAATCCATTGCGTGCTTTTTCAGGAATACTTTGTCTGGTGACCAGTTCAGGTTTCACTTGCGAACCAGCTTCCATCACTGTAGAGAGCGCTTCCTGGAGCATCCGCATTTTCACTGGCTTTAGTAAATAAGCCGAGCAACCCAACGCCAGCAACCGAGCCGCGTCACCTCCTTGACCGATGGAAGTTAGAATAATGATCTTTGTTTCCTTGATCAGCGGGTCTGATTTGATAATACGAGTCGTTTCCTCGCCGTCCATACCCGGCATCTGCATATCTAATAATACAATCTGGAATGGTTCATTCTTCTGTTGGGCTGCACGTAAAATATCCACGGCGGCCTGTCCGTTATCGACCATTTGCGCAGAGCAGCCAAATCCCTTGAGCATTTTGGCTAAGATGGTCCGGTTTGTGTGGTTGTCATCCACGCCAAGAACGCGCACACCTTGAATATTGGCTTTGTGGATAGCAGCAGAAATCTGGGGAGTATCTGTCAGGGGGCATTTCTCATAGGGAATGACGAACCAGAACGTGCTGCCGACATCTGGTTGGCTTTCCACTCCAATCGTTCCACCCATCATTTCCACTAACTGTTTGCAAATCGTCAATCCTAATCCTGTCCCGCCATATTGCCGGGTCGTGGATCCATCTGCCTGGGTAAAACGGTCGAAAACTGCCGCCTGGCGATCGGGAGGAATACCAATACCCGTATCTTTCACTGAAAAACGCACATCGATATGGGTAGACGATTCCTTAAATGGTTCAGCCCTGATCACTATTTCACCTTTAGAGGTAAACTTGATGGCATTTCCTGCTAGATTTATCAGAACTTGTCTCAGCCGAGTAGGATCTCCAAGTAAATCCACATGCAATTCGGGGTTGATCCCGCAAATCAGCTCCAGACCTTTATCATCGGCGCGCTTGGCCAACATATACCCAACATCTTCCACGATAGTACGCAAGTTGAAGGGAATATTCTCCAACTCCAGGCGTTTGGCTTCTATTTTGGAAAAATCCAGGATATCGTTGAGCAATGTTAAAAGCGCTTCGGCACTCTGCAGCGAAGTGGAAAGATAATCCCGTTGATCTGCGGTGAGTTCTGTATCCAAGGCGAGTTCGAGCATGCCAATCACTCCATTCATTGGAGTACGGATTTCGTGGCTCATATTGGCTAAAAATTCGCTCTTTGAACGGTTGGCTTCTTCCGCCGTTTTACGAGCCTTTTCCAGCTCGGAAATATCATGATAAATGCAGACATATCCCTCTATTTCCTCGTTTACGATCACAGCGGCCATAGATATTTCAACTGTCACGAAACTGCCATCTTTTTTGCGCCGATCTTCAATTAAATGGACGGGATGACTCTTCGCCTCTATATAACCCGCTTTCATCTGTTTACGAATTTCATCCATTTTAAACAGATCAGCTAATTCCTTTCCGATGGTTTCTTCTTTTGTGTAGCCATATAATTTTTCAAAAGCCGGATTACACGAAGCAATCTTTTTATTTTTATCTATGATCAAGATTGCCACCGGGTTGTAAAGATTCAGCGCCGACAAAAATTGTTTCTCCCGTAAAACTTCCGATTCTGCCGATTTTTCTCTGGTAACGTCTCGACCAATTCCGACCAAGCCGGTAACCTTTCCCTGGCTGTCCTTAATGGGTACTTTGGTAGTTGCGATCCAAACCGAATTTCCATTCGCGTCCAATCCGAGTTCTGGTTCATTTACCATTGCAACGCCAGAATTCATCACCGTCTGGTCATTTGCCCAATATTTATCAGCCAACTCTTTTGGGTAAGTATCAAAATCGGTTTTCCCCATAATATCCTCTAAAGACTTTGCACCCGATGCCGCCCAATCCATCGTGTTGGAAATATATTTTCGTCCTTGCCTGTCTTTAGCATAAATTCGATCGGGAAGAATATCCATCAGCATTTTTATGAATTCTTTTTCCTCGAATAATTCGATTTCTGCTTTTTTCCGGATTGTGATGTCCTTGGATATGCCAAATGTACCAATAATTTTCCCTTTTTTATCGTACATAGGCATTTTTGTGGTTAATGCCCAGGTATCAGGTCGATTTGGCCAGGTCTCCCTCTCTTCTTTGTTTAAAGGTTTACCAGTATGGATGATCTTTTGTTCATCTTCCAAAGCCAGCCTAGCATGTTCTTCACTAAAAAAGTCAAAATCTGTTTTCCCTAAAACTTCAGATGGATCCTTGCATCCGAAAGCAGACGCTTGTGATTTTGAAACAAGGATGAAATGCCCGGTTAAATCCTTGAAATAGATGCGATCGAATGTGTTCTCCAACAAAGTCTCTAAAAGGAGCTGCTCGCTGATTGACATAGGTACCTGATCTTTCTGTTAACGATTTGTTCCCTGTGGTAACTGGCTTCATGAGTAGAATTAACTACTCTCCTTCTATAGCATAGCATGCAATGAGAAAATTTTCACTTGATTAATGATCGAGTTACACTAATCCTCAGCTTGATTCAACTTGAGAGTTTTCCCACTCCAATAGAATCAGGTTAATTCAAATTCCCGCTCCATTTTTACATAGACTATCATTCCCAAAATTTACAGACTGTGCTTTCTGTTCTATAATACTCAAACTTGCCAGTTGATTCTTTGCCAATTTGGCGCCAAACCGCGCCGATCAAGGAAATCCATGTCGAAATTACGTAAATACTGCGATCCGCTTCTCTTATTGTGTCAATCCGTGTTGGCTTTTTTTGCCCTGCTCACGCTTTCACCTATTTACCAGCAGGTACCTCACCGCGATTCAGGCATTTTCCTTTTCCTTGGCTCCCAAATTCTGCATGGAAAAATCCTTTATGTGGATATTTGGGATCACAAACAACCCTTGATCTATTTTCTTAACTCTCTTGGGTTATGGCTGGGCTCAGGGTCAACCTGGGGAGTCTGGTCTTTGGAAGCCGTATTGATTTTGATCTCGCTGGCCCTCCTTTTCTTGATCTTGCGCAAAGTATTGGCTCCCCTCCCCGGGTTTCTCATCACCATGGGTAGTTTCTTGACGATCTACCAGATCATGAGCGGAAACTTCTCGGAAGAATATGCCATTTTCTTCCAAACCTGCGTGCTGGCGTTGTTCTTCTTGAGTTATTTGCCCGGCCAAAGGCGTTTTTCCAGACCCTTGGCGGCATTTGGCATAGGCTTATTCACCGGTCTTTCATTTCTGATCAAACAAACCTATATCGATGCCGGATTTGCCATCTTTATTGCTATTCTCTTTTTAGCCTGCCTGGAGAGGAATAAAAAACGCTGGTTCGACTTGCTCTGGCTTTCATTCGGTTTCCTTTTAATCAATGGAGCCGCTTTCGTCTACTTCTATCTCCACCATTCTCTCCCGGATTACCTCTTCGGAGCTTTTAGCTTCAACTTGTATTATTCAAACCAGGGCTTGTTGGAACGCCTGCATGCCATTCGGCTGGCTCTGTCATTCATCTCGACTTATCCTTTCTTCCTGGTCATGACCTGCATCTGGCTGGCAGCCGTTCTGGTTTTGATCGGTCGCACCCTCCTCGCGATTAGAAATGTTTACCAAAAACCGCTATTTAAATGGGGTACTTTGTTAATCGGCTTTGCCTGTTTGGGTCTTTTTCTCTTTGCTCAACTTAAAGGTCGTTCATCAGGGATGGGTTTACTGGAATGGATCGTCTTGATCGCAGGGGCAGTTCTGGTATGCCTGGCAATCTTCTTGTTTCTGCAGAAGAAAAGCGGCGCTCAACCGCTTACTGCGAATGAGATAAGCCTTCGCCAAACGTTCCTGCAAATGGATTGGCAGCACCCTACTCCGGCTTTGTTCCTGTTTATCGGCCTCCTCGATTTTCCTGTGGTCTTCTTTACGATCGCCCTCTCCGGTGAGAACTTCCCGCATTATTACATTTCCCTGCTGATTCCCCTTATCCTGATATTCACGGCAGCCGTTACCTATTTGCAAGAGTGGACTAAGCGTTCCCGCGCCAACCGGATACTGATGGGTGCAGTTGTGATCCTTCTGGTCATTGGCTCGTTGTTTCCGGCAGCCCAGGTGATCAACCGGTTGCACCCCTCCAACAACAGCGACGCCAGGTCAGCCACGGCTGCCTATCTAAAGTCGGCCACGACGCCGCAGGATAAAATTTTGGTATGGGGTTATGAAGCTGTGATCTATTTCCTGGCCGATCGAGATTCCCCGACCCGTTACGAAATCCAGGTACCGGTTTATTATGCTTCCCCTTATCAGCAGCAAGTGTTGACTACGATACTCTCCGACCTACAGGCCGACCCGCCCGCTTACATCGCTGACACCGTGGATTCAGCCATGCCCTTCATCCAGGGGAAAACCACATCCGAGTGCATCCAGGCCAACCCGCTGGATGGTGACCGTATGCATGCTCTTTTAAATTATGTTTGTTCCCATTATGAATTCGTGAAAAGCATTGATACCATAAATATATACAAACGCTTGGGTAATTGAAGGCTTACCTGCACAACAAAAGCTCCCGAAAAAATAATATTTTCGGGAGCTTTATTTATCAGAAGGGCATTTATTACTTGGCGATCATTTCTTTCCATTCAGCCGGGTGGAACCAGTGGCGCCACTCATGATTTTCCCACACAACCAAGATTGGTGAGGCGTTGAAAATGGAGGAGTACGTACCGCTGAACACACCGATCAACAAAATGGTGACAAAATGACGGATCGTGACACCGCCAAAAAGCGCCATCGCCAGCAAGCACAGCATAACAGTCAGCTGGGTGTTGATGGAGCGTGCCAGAGTTTGTACTGTCGAGTGGTTGACGACTTCGGTAAAGGACAAACGGCGATACAAGCCGCTGTTCTCACGGATGCGGTCGAAAACTACGATCGTATCGTGCACTGAAAAGCCGATGACTGTCAATACTGCCGTCAGGAACATCGAGTCTGCTTCCCAGCCCACAAAGTGGCCAATCAAAGCTTCCATACCAACCACTACCAGCACATCGTGGACCATGGCAAAGATTGCCGCCACGCCGTAACGGACTGCATGCTGCACGCCGCGGAAGGCAAAGGTGATATAGATAATGATAGCCAATGCCGCCATAGCCACAGCCAGTAACGCGCGGTTGGTCACTTCCTGACCAATGACCGGGCCGACTGATTCAAACGAATTAATGGTGATGGTGCTTTTGTAAGCAGTCTGCATGTCGCTGACGATCTTGGTTTTGGTTTCTTCAGACATTTCCTTGGAATGGATGATGATTCCATCCGTGCCGGAAGTCTGAACAGTTGAATCAGCCAGGCCTTCATTCGTGAGTAAGGTAAAAACCTCAGCCGGCTGAGGAGCCGTACCTGAATCGAATTTAAGTTCAAGCGTGGAACCACCGGTGAAATCGATGGCTAGCGGTAAACCCCAGATAATCAAAGCGATGATTCCTGGGACAATCACAAGCAGTGAAATCGCAAAATAAAGGTAGCGGTGCTTAATAATATTCATGATTTTCTCCTACTTTGCAAACCAGCGCGGATGTTCTGCGAATTTCAGGTTATCCAGCACCAGATGCAAGAAGGTGCGCGTCGCCACAATGGCTGTGAACAGGCTGACCAGTACACCGATTGCCAGAGTGAGGGAGAAACCCATCACGATGGTGGCGCCGAACTGGCTACCAAAGATAAAGAGGATGAAACATGTGATCAGCGTGGAAATGTTGGAATCGCGGATTGAAGGCCAGGCACGGGTCCAACCCAAATCAATAGCCTGGCGGATGGCACGACCGCCTCGCATTTCCTCTTTCATACGTTCAAAGATCAAGATGTTCGCATCCACGGCCACGCCGACACTTAAGATGAAACCGGCGATACCGGGCAGGGTCAGGGTTACAGGGATGACCTCGTAAAGGGCAAAACTGGTCATGGTGTACATTACCAGAGCCAAATCCGCAATCAAACCGGGCAGACGATAGAAGTAAACCATCAAGACCATGACCATGGAAAGGCCGATGATACCAGCCAGGATGGATTTGTTCACTGAATCTTGACCCAGTGTAGCACCTACAGCTTCGGTCTCGACCACTTTCAGAGGCACGGGCAAAGCACCATAGCGCAGTTGGACAGCCAGTTGATTGGCCGTATCGGCTGTGAAGTTTCCTTCAATGATACCCTTGCCATCAGTAATCGCGCTATTTACCGTTGGGGATTCCACAACCACATTATCCAGTACGATCGAAAGATATTCGCCGACGTGTGCGGTCGTGTAATCGCCAAAAACCTTCGCGTCTGCGCTATCCATCGTGAACGCAACATCGTATTTACCCAAACTGCTCAACTCAACGTTCACACTGGAAAGAGCTGTACCCGTTAACAATGCTTTATAAGTGGGTACTTCTGTGGAAGCTGGAGTAGCTGTCCCAGAGGCAACCGGAGTGGCTGTTGCTTCCGGAGTAGCGGTGGCAGCAGCAGTAGCGGTGGCCGTATTCGTCGCGGCGGGAGTCCCGGTAACGGCTGCGGCAGCGCTACGAGCTAAAACATCGCTGTAATCGATATTGACCTTGGTTCCGGCAGCCAACTGAGTGGTGCCCATTGGAACGAAAGCTAATTGGCCGACCTGTTTCAGGGAAGCCACAACATCTGATGTATTCGTTAAACCAGGGAACTCACCTACAATACGGTTTGAACCGGATGTCTGAAAATTAACTTCGCTGACTCCCAGGGCGTTGGAACGGCTGAGCAAAATTGCTTTTGCATCCGATAGTTCCTGGCTGGTAACAGCAGTTCCATCTGGTAGATCGACCTGTAGTAAAACGCGCATGCCGCCGCGCAGGTCCAGGCCTTCTTGCAACTTCATTGTTCTATTAAAATTACCGATGTGAATACCCGGATTGTTGGGTAAAACTGCCCAAATTACCAGAGCCCACACCACCAGCACTAGAATTAAAAGCCGGTAGTTTCTTTTCATTCTACGATTCCCTTCTGTTGATGAAGAATACGAATGCCGCGAATGATTTTACTCCAATTTCCTCCTTTTATCCATTGTAATGGCCTTAAGTGTAATAGTCCCAAGAAAAAGAGCGCTCTCTGATCTCTGAAACACTCTTCATATAATGTCACTTAACCACAGAAACCCAAAAATTCACTGATTCTTGTCAATACATCTTGTTTTTTCACTCAAACGAGATGGTCGAGTGATATAATTTAATTCCAGCTTGTAAGGAGTATTCGCGTGAGAACAAACAACCTCTAATTCTTCACCTTTTTTCGGGTAGACCTTTTCGGATGTATCTCATTTGCCGAGGGTTTTTGCCCTCGGTTTTTATTTTTAAAAAGAGGTTGTTTTATGCTTTCGGTTCACAATATTTCAAAATCTTTCGGCATCATGCCGGTTCTGCAAAATATCAGTTTTAATCTAAATACTGGCGAAAAGATGGGACTGGTCGGTCCTAACGGCTGCGGCAAGACCACACTGCTGCGCATTCTGGCGGGTCAAGAGATCGCGGATACGGGTACTTTTAGCATACTTTCTGACCGTAAACCAGGCTATCTGCCCCAATCCCTCGAAGCCACTGACGAGCAGACTGTCGGTACTTACATTCAACATCTCCAGGGTGATCTCACGAATCTGAGCCTGGAGCTGCAGGAATTGGCCGTAAGCCTGACCAGCGCCCCCGCCCAACCAGCCTTGCAATCCCGCTACGACACCCTTCTTTCTCAGATCGAGGCCGCATCAATGACTCACGGGGAGACTGAGACCGCGCTTGCCGCCTTTGAGCTGGATAGCTTGCCGCAAGGCCTGCCGGTTTCCTCCCTCAGCGGGGGTCAAAAGACTCGCCTCGGGTTGGCCGGCCTGCTCCTCTCTAACCCTCCCCTGCTCCTGCTGGACGAACCCACCAATCATCTCGATTTTTCCATGCTTGATTGGCTCGAAGGCTGGCTTAATCAAACCAACACTGCCGCTCTGATCGTCTCACATGACCGCGTTTTTCTCGATCACACGATCGACAGCATTCTCGAAATCGATGAGCAAACGCACCAGGCCAAACTATATACCGGGAATTATTCCGCGTACCTGTTAGCCAAAGCAGAAGAGAAAGCCCATCAATGGCAGGCTTACAGTGATCAGCAGGACGAGATCAAACGCCTGAAAGCCGCCGCGGAACATTATCGCAAACTGGCTAAATTTAAAAAAGGCGGCAAGGCGGATTCTGGTGACAAGTTCGCCAAAGCTTTCTTCGCCAACCGCAGCCTGGCTACCGTGCGCCGGGTGAAGAACGTCGAAAAGCGGGTGGAACACCTGCTGGGCGACGAGAAGATCGATAAACCGCGCAGTTCCTGGCAGATGCACATGCAATTCGACGGCACATCTGCCAGCAGTCGCCTGGTCCTGGCTATGACCGGTCTCAGCATCGGCTACGGAAAAACCGTTTTGCTCGCCGGTCTGGAGGATTCCATCCATTACGGCGAATATTTGCTTTTGATCGGGCCGAACGGCTGCGGTAAATCCACGCTGCTGCGCACCCTGGCCGGTCAACTGCCGCCGCTGGGCGGACGTTTTCAGCTCGGCCCCAGCGTAAATGCGGGGTACATGGCGCAAGACCAGAGCGAGAATTTGGATGCGGCGCTCACCGTCATGGAGTCGCTTCAACGGGTGGCAGCATTAAATGAAACCAACGCGCGCAACCTGCTGCACAAATACCTTTTCAGCGGGGACGAGGCGCTGCTGCCCGTGGCGCAGTGTTCCTTCGGCATGCGTTCCCGGCTTGTCCTGGCCTGTCTGGTCGCGCAAGGCTGCAACTTCTTGCTGCTGGATGAACCGCTCAACCACCTGGATATCCCCTCACGCTCCCAGTTCGAGCAAGCCCTGAGCAGCTTCGCCGGTACGATTCTGACTGTTTCACACGACCGCTATTTTATTCAGCGCTTCGCCACCCAAATCTGGGAGATCAAAGACGGGGAGATGTTATCTTATCCGCCGTACCGGGAGCCATCTGAACCATAAGTATTCTCCTTCACGTCTTCGTCCATGCGATTGCAACCTCGCAGTGAGTTGACTTTTTCGGGAAATTTATATATAATGATCCCAGTAATTCATCAATAACGGTGAGCATTTGACCATGAATAATACTATCTTGAGTGAAAGGGATTCCAGGCTGATAGAACAAACAATCCTCAAATATGGCAGGATTGTCACCAGTGAAAATTTGCTGGAAGTTTTCAGTAAGGAATATTCTGACCAAGCCGCTTTCAATCGTATTAGCAAACTGGTTGAAACCGGCTGGCTAAGACGTGTCAAACGGGGGCTGTACCTGGTAAATGAAAGTATCAGTTCCCGTTTTCAAAACGGTAATTCTCTCTTACTTATTTCCAACGCTCTCAACCAGAATTCTTATGTCAGTTTGAGTTACGCTCTCAATTATTATCAACTGTTTGACCAGTACTCAAAAATAATTGTGGGGATCACTACCACCAAATCGAAGAAGTACAATTTCGATGGATACCTCTTCAAATTCACACGGGTCAAAGAAAGCATGTATTTTGGCTATTCTGCGAAGATTGAGGACGGAAAGCAAATTAAAATTGCAGATGCCGAAAAAGCTCTGATCGACTACCTGTATCTGGATAAAAGTTTCACTTCCGCGAGTCTGGTCTTTGAAAAAATGAAAGAACACAAAGAAAATCTTGATTTTGTAAAGTTGCAAGACTATGCTCAAAAGACGGATATTACCACCAGGCGGAAAGTCGGATTATTGCTCGATCAGTTGAATGTCGATACGCAAAAACTTTACCAGGGATTGGGGGAAAACAAGGGGTTCTCCAGATTCACACAAGAGTCGAAAGTGTTCAATGCCAAATGGCGCATTTATTATGATCATCGAATTATTGGATAAAGCTACTCTGACGTTGCTCAATCGGCAGTTTAAGTATCCTTTGGCTATTGCCGAAAAGGATTACTTCCTGGCACTGGTCTGCAAGATTCTCTACAATTCGCCTTTAAAATCAAAACTGGTTTTCAAAGGCGAAACTGCAATCTATCATACTTATCTACCTCAATTGAGATTTTCGGAAGATTTGGACTTTTCCAGCAATCAAATGGTCATTGATCCTGATGAAGTAAAATCGGTTCTTACTGCTTTCGATTTCTTGAATGTCAAAAAGGATTATCTCTCCGCTGCGACATACAAGGTAGAGAAACTTGCCTACACCGGCCCACTGACCTATCCAGGCTTTATGAAAGTTGAGATCGACTATTTTCAAAATGTTGTTTTACCGCCCAAAGAGATGGAATACCGTAACCAATATAGAGTGGAGACAAAAGTAATGGTTATGGACGTTCGGGAGATAGTAGCCGAAAAGATCCGCGCAATGAACGACAGAGTTCGGTACCGTGATTTCTACGATTTCACTATGATCAATAAAAAGCTCTCGATCAATTTAGGCGAGGTGGTCGACCTCCTTCCACAGAAAGAGATCAGAAAACCGATCAGCCCGGAAAATATAAAAGGCAACTGGCAACTCGCAAAAAAAGACAAGGGAAATGAACTGCAATCAATCCACTATTCTGAAGAGCTGGAATATGAAGAGGTTGAAAGTTATTTGGCAAAGCTAAATTTCACTGAAATCAGAAAATGACAGGCTTCCTGGTAATATGATTATTTCGAAAAAAAGTGCATACTGAAACTCCGCACAGCACCCGCGATTGGCTTTCTGGTGTAAACAGTCGTATAATATTAATCGGACAATGTTTATCTTGTTTAGAATTAGTTGTCCATTTTGGAGGAACAAAATGACCTTACAGTTAAATACAATCGCTCCGGATTTCACCTTACCATCTCATCTGGACAAATCCGTTACCCTGAGTGACTTGCGCGGCAAGAACGTCGCTCTGGCATTTTTCCCGCGTACCTTTACTCCGGTATGTTCTCATCAAATCCCCGCTTACGAAGCCGAGTTGGAGAAGTTTGTCGCCCTGGATACCCAGATACTGGCAATCAGCACGGATAATACCGCCAGCCAGAAAGCCTGGGCCGAAAGCCTCGGCGGCATCCACTACCCCATCTTGAGCGACTTCTGGCCTCATGGTCTGGTTTCGCTGGAATATGAAGTACTGCGCTCAGAAGGCTATCCCGAACGCGCTGTATTTTTGATCGACAAATCCGGCCTTGTCCGCTATGTCGACGTGCACGACATCAATGAGGCTCCCAGCAACCTGGAATTGCGCCAAAAGATACGCGAAATCGACCCAACCTTGCGCGACCGCGCCGAGAGCCTGCCGCCGCAAACCATTCCCCACGGCGGGCTGGTGATGTATTGCACGGCCTGGTGCCCAGACTGCCGGCGCGCACGTGCCTGGCTGTCTACGCGCGATATCCCCTATACCGAGGTGGACATCACCGCCAACCCCGCCGCCGCTAAACAGGTCGAAGCCTGGAATCACGGCAACCGCACCACCCCAACCTTCGAAATCAACGGCAAAGTCATCACTGATTTCGATGAGGCCGTGCTCTCAGAAGCGCTGCATTTAGATTAATACATACAGGGGAACTAAAAAGGTGGTCTCCTCGACACTAAAATGAGCAGGTCAGGTATTAATCATTTTCAAAGAGGAGCTAACCCAAACCGTTAAGCCGTAAAGGTTTCATAGATATCACCAAACAATTGGTGATTTTGCTTGAAAGCCTCAAGAACAAGAGGGTCAAAATGTTCGGGTAAAGTCCTGCCATCACCTTGGGTGATAATTTCTACGGTTTGTGAATGATTGAGGGCGGATTTGTACGTCCGCTGGCTGCGAAGAGAATCATAAACATCGCAGATCGTCATAATTCGCGCTGGCAGCGGAATTGCTTCACCCTTCTTGCCATTGGGATAACCGCTGCCATCCCAGCGCTCGTGGTGATTGAGAGCGATCTCTGCACCCATCTTGAGATAGGCTGACTGGCTGCTGCCGAGAATCTTGGCACCGATCACGGTATGTTCCTTCATAATCTTCCATTCTTCCAGCGTCAAGCTCGTAGTTTTGAGGAGAATATTATCAGGGATACCTATCTTCCCGACATCATGCATCGGGCTTGAAACAAAGATATTGTCAATAAAATCTTCTACCATGCCCAGTTTTTCGGCAAGCGCGCGGCTGTAATAGCTGATACGCTGCACATGAGCACCAATCTCTTTATCCTTATATTCGACTGCACGTGTCAGTGTAAAGATCGTATCCAGAAAACTCTGGTGAAGGTCAGCTGTACGTTCGCGAACCAGTCCTTCAAGCTCGTCGTTATAATTGTGCAATTCCTTGTGCAACAAGCGTACCTCGAGCATGTTATGCACACGCGCCAATACCTCAGCCAGCTCAAAGGGTTTGCTGATAAAATCTTTGGCACCAGCCTGCAGCGCACGCAATTTATGCCCCGGTTGGGCAGTGACCACCAGTACCGGCAGATAATCTTCTGACTCTATTTTCTTGAGTTCCTCCAACACCTGGAATCCATCCATGACAGGCATCTGAAGATCAAGCAGAATCAAGTCATAGTGATTTTTGGAGTGGAGGTCAAACACCTTCTGCGGATCGAGAGTAGACTCGATGCAATCATAACCAGCTCCACTCAGTATTCGGTCGAGGAGAAGAATATTTACCTGCTGATCGTCGACGATCAGAATTTTCCCGTGCAGAATATTAGCTGTAGTTATCATAAGCATTGCTTTACCCGTCAAACATGAAAGTATTACTTCAGCTATAGCGTTTCTGCTTTACCATCAATGTAAAAAAATCATTGAATAAGGTTTGGCAGGGCACTTTGCTTCTCTATCCTTCAAAAATCTATCTTCCTTTTTTCTCCAAAACCACGTCCAATGCCTCTATAAATTCGTTGACTTTGATCGGCTTGGTGATATAGCGATAGAACCCGGCCTCCAGGCCTTTTTCGATATCCCGAGGCATGGCATTGGCGCTGATGGCTATGATCGGGATTGACAACGTCGTCAGGTTTGAACTGAGAATTTTCAAGACAGCGAAACCGTTCATATCCGGGAGATTAATATCCATCAAGATCACATCCGGTTTTGAACTCAATGCCATTTCGATACCGGTTTTCCCATTAATAGCCGTCAGTAAATGCAAATCAGGGTAACGCTTGATGATTTGTTCGACCAATTCCAGGTTAGCCGGATTGTCTTCGACATATAAAAGGGTGAATTTCCCTTTGGCTCGGTGTGCATGGTGTTGGGCTAACGAATCAGGATCGATAGCTTCAGCATTTAGGTGCGGCCCTGCAACAGAAATGAGTTCGAACCAGAATACACTGCCTACACCGAGAACGCTATCCACACCGATCACCCCTCCCATCAATTCAACCAAACGCTTGGCGACCACGAGGCCAATACCCGTGCCCTCAATGTTGCCGCCTTCCTGCCCAAGACGATTGAATGTCTGGAAAAGCTGACTTATCTGTAAAGGAGACATGCCCATACCTGTATCCCGAACGCTCAAGCGGATGCGGCCGGCTGTGATCTCGCTGCAGCTTACTTCGACTGTCCCATTTTCTCTATTGTATTTGACTGCATTAGAAAGTAGATTGATGAGCACCTGTTTCACACGAGTGCGATCAGCGCGAACAAAATAAGGGCTATCGCACTTCGGATAGGTCATCTTAAGTCCCATCTGCTGTGCCAGGGGTTCAACCATGTTCTGGCATTCAGCGATGATTTCTGCCAGCGACACCGGTTCAGGCGAAAGGGGAACCTTTCCAGATTCGACTTTGGCAAGATCAAGGATTTCATCGATCAACTTCAAGAGGTGCCAACCCGCCTGAAGAATCTGGGTAATACTTTCATTCTGGGCAGAGGTTGGCGGTAGCGGATCGGATTCCATAAGTTGAGCAAAACCGAGAATGGCATTGAGAGGGCTGCGTAATTCATGGCTCATACTCGAAAGAAAGTCGGATTTGGCAAGGCTGGCTTTTTCAGCCACGGATCTGGCACTTTCCAACTCGACGTTCTTTTCCAATAACACCTGATCGAGCCGATTACGTTCAGTGATGTCACGGGCAGCGGCAAACACCCCTTGCAATTTTCGATCGCGATCATAGAAAGTGGTAGCGTTGTACGAGACCACCGTTTCCCTGCCATCCCTTGCACGGGCGGTGAGTTCGTAATTGGTCACCTTTTTTTGCTGGAGCACCAGTTTGATACTCATTTCAGCCTGCTCGGGGTCTGTAAAGTAATTCTTAAACGGAGCCCCGATCAATTCATCGCGCGTACATCCGGTGAGGGCCTCCATCTGTTTGTTGACATCGGTAATGATGCCAGCCGGATCAGTGGTCATCAGTGCATCGATATTGGATTCGAACAACGAGCGGGTGTAAAACTGCTGATCGCGCAGACGCTGACTGAGCTGCTTCTGTTCAGCTTCAATCTGTTTGCGTGCAGTATTGTCGGTACCAATCAGCAGGTAGCCAATGATCGTATCATGGGCATCGCGCAGGGCTGTAACCGACACGATAGCCGGGAAACGACTGCCATCCTTGCGAATGTAAGTCAGTTCATATATATCTTCTATTCCGCGGGAGGCTTTGAATACAAGTGCTTCAAAACCCGGTTGAATCACTGTCGCCAATTCCAGACTCAGTACTTTGGCACGCAAGATCACTTCTTGCGGATCAGAAATATCAGCCGGAGTGATTTTGTTCAGGACATCGGCTGCCGCATAACCCAGCATCCGTTCAGCGCCGACATTGAAAATCTGGATTACCCCTTTTTCATCGGTGGCAATACTCGAAAAGTTAGCACTATTAAAAATTGCACTTTGCAAAGCGCCGGCTTGCAGCAGTTCTTCTTCGGCTTGTTTGCGAGCCGTATTATCAGTACCGATCAATAAATAGCCAATAATTATTCCAATATCATCACGCAAGGCAGTCACCGAGACGACTGCCGGAAAACGGCTGCCATCCTTGCGGATGTAGGTCAATTCATAGATGTCTTCGATGGCTCGTGAAGCCTTGAACACTAATGCTTCAAAACCCGGCAAAATCGGTGTAGCGAGCTCGACGCTTAATTCCTCGGCACGGGCAATCAACTCTTGCGGGTCAGAGATATCTGCAGGTGTAATCTTATCCACTACGTCAATTGCCGCATAGCCCAGCATACGTTCGGCGCCTACGTTGAAGATTTGGATGACACCTTTGGCATCTGTAGCAATACTCGAGAAATTGGCGCTGTTGAAGATTGCACTTTGCAATGCACCGGCTTTGAGTAAAGCTTCTTCTGCCTTTTTGCGGGCGGTATTATCAGTACCGATCAGCAGATAGCCGATAATAGTATTTTGGTCATCGCGTAGCGCAGTGACCGAGACAACTGCCGGGAAACGGCTGCCGTCCTTGCGGATGTAGGTCAATTCATAGATGTCTTCGATGGCCCGTGAAGCCTTAAACACTAATGCTTCAAAACCCGGCAAAATCGGTGTAGCGAGCTCGACGCTTAATTCCTCGGCGCGGGCAATCAACTCATGCGGGTCGGAGATATCAGCCGGGGTAATTTTGTTTACAACATCAGCAGCCAGATACCCTAACATCCGTTCGGCGCCGACATTAAAGATTTGGATAACACCTTTTTCGTCGGTAGCAATACTCGAAAAGTTGGCACTATTAAAAATCGCGTTTTGCAAAGCGCCAGCTTTAAACAAAGCCTCTTGACGACGAACCTCGGTGATCCCTTTTGGTATCTCTACAGCCAGGTTTTTAACAGCGGAATCGCGGATTTTTTTGGGCATGATTAACCTCACTAGGGACGCAAATTTTTCGACTTGCGCTTCATTCTTATGCTATCCGCCCAGAGCTATTTAAATCCCTAACAAAGTCTGTTAAATATATACTTTTTAGCTTTTTTTATCCCCAGGTCAGCTAATTTTCAATCACAGATTCTGATTCTCCGTCCACTACGCTTTACCTATCTAGAAAACAATGTAAATTTATTTCTAGTATCAGAAAGGACCCAAGGAAGCCACGCCTGATTGTTATCAGTTGAAACTGCCGTTACAAAGCGTTTTTTATCCTTTTATTTCTGCGTAAGAATATCTCTCTTATGCCTCCCGGTTAGGCGCATGTGATAGGTGATAAAATAGTTCAAGTATCCTAAGAAGCTGCACTTGAGCGACAGGTTTTTTTAAAAATAATCCAACAGGAAAATATTTGATGCTCGGCCGAGTGAAAAATGTCTGATAGTGATATTCAAATCAAAGAGAAGCGAGTTTGGAATATTCTTTTGCTTCTCACTATTGTTGAAGGGATCGCGGCAGAAGTTGCTTTATTTTTAATCGAACGTGATGTAAAGAATGCCCGCTTTTTTGGTTTTTCCCCTTCTAGATTGGCCTTGATTGGAATCATTTTCCTCCTTTTAATCTTCTTTCTCTTTTTGCTTTTGAATAAGACATGGCGCAACAAAATCATTTCGTACGTTCATACCCCGTCAAAACCGCTTGAAATTATAAAATGGGTTGGTTTCTTTCTCATTGTCATTCTCTGGTTTGTGATTTGGACCCCGGCTTCCCGATTGGGGACAGGAGAAGCTACTTTCATCCGTATACAACCTTTTCTGGTCTGGCTTGGCCTCATTGGGGCCCAGACCTATTTATTCATTAAGATAGCAGGTAACCAGCTCAACTCCCAGGTAATTATTTTCCAAATTAAACAGAATAAAAAACTCATTCTGATCAGCGGAATTCTGGTTTTCCTTTCAGGACTGATCTTTTATTTATTAGCCCTTTTGCCCAGCCATTTTTCAAATAATCAGCTGTACTTCCCTCCTGGAGCACCGCTGTCCGGATTACAGGTCTTATTAAGCTGGGCCTTTTTTGCGTTTCTCTTCATACTCGAAAATAAGAAGGATTCCGGGTTTTTCCACAGCAAAATCTGGACTGGAGTAACTTTTTTTGTAATCTGGCTGGTCACGAATTTATTTTGGATATCGACTCCATTCACCTGCACTGACGACCGCCCCGGGCCTTTTCCGCCCAATAATTTATGTTACCCGCAAATAAACGATGCAATTTATAGCATCGGTTCCCACTACATTACGCTTGGTCAGGGAATTTATCATCAATGGGTGACAGACAAACCCCTGTATATGGTTTTTCTTGCCATTGGTCAGTGGATTTTTGGCCCAACAATCGACCGCTACTTACTCTTCCAGATCATTGTGCTGGCATTGATTCCGCCGTTGCTTTTCTTATTAGGCAAGAGGATGATGGGTTACGCGGGTGGGCTGTTCCTGGCTGCCCTCGTAATTACTCAAGAAATTAATTCGATCAATCTATATGCACAGATTGGCAGTGTCAACGTAAAGTTGGAAAACTCCGAGCTGCTCACCGCGTTTCTCTTGATTATTTTATGTTTGGTGCTATTTAATTGGTATAAATCTCCAGGGCAAAAGAGATGGGCAGTTTTCAGCGGAGGTCTGTTAGGCCTCTCCATATTGGTGCGCTTTAATTCAATCTTAATCGCTCCTATTATTTTGATCATTTTTTGGATTGCGAACCGAAAAAACAAAAAAATAATCCTGACAGGTTTATGCTTGTTTGTTCTCTCTTTTAGTCTGGCCTCTATGCCAGGTTTTTTGACGGAGCGGACTGCCACCGGGAATAATTATTTTATTGCCAAGGCTCAGGGTATTCTGAAAAGTCTGAATAAAACAGATACTCTTTCTCAAAACCCTAAACCAACAGCCACCCCCAAAGTCACGCCTACCCCGGTGAAGCCGGGTAGTAACACAACGGCCAAACCCGGCAGCAGCCCATCACCCAACAATAGTTCGAACGGCTTAACTTATACTCCCTCTACAACGAATCGTGGAGGAAGCGCTGGAATTTTCTACCACTTTTTGAATAATAACTACAGTTCAATGGCCAAATTACCGATTGAGTTGTTTTTTGAGCCCATCACCATTCAAGTCGATGGACATATTTGGAA